>Ga0207851_100211_pt1 | contig 39795 bp, 44 predicted proteins | sample A23E3SouthBayCA_FD_187747 | JGI IMG/M metagenome (GOLD analysis project Ga0207851, IMG submission 187747) | Aerobic enrichment media microbial communities from Eden Landing Ponds, California, USA - A23 E3 (SPAdes) | ecosystem: Environmental > Aquatic > Marine > Unclassified | place: Emeryville... | reverse complement strand
GAGCGCGACCCGCCGCTCGCGGCGTTCCTCCGCGAGGAGTTCCGCGATGACGTCGAGGCCGGGCGCTTGGAGATCATCGAGGGCGACGCGCTCGAAATCGATCTCCCCGACTTTTCGGCCTCCGTGTCAAACCTCCCGTACGGTATCTCCTCGGAGATCACGTTTCGCCTGCTCCCCGAGGGGCGTCCGCTCGTGTTGATGTTCCAGCGGGAGTTCGGCGAGCGGATGGCGGCCGAGCCCGGATCCGACGCCTACGGGCGGCTCTCGGTGAGCGCACAGCACTACGCGGACATCGAAGTCGTCGAAATCGTCCCGCCGACGGCGTTCGATCCCGCGCCGGCTGTCGAGAGCGCGATCGTGCGATTGCGACCGAGAGCGCCGGAGTACGCCGTCGACGACGAGGCGTTCTTCTTCGATTTCGTGAAAGCGCTCTTCACCCAGCGGCGCAAGACGATCAGAAACGGCATTCGAAACACCGCCCACATCTCCGGACTCGATGACCCGGAGGCCGTCATCGAAGCCGTGGAAGCGGTCGACGAGGACCTGCTCCGCGCGCGGGCTGGATCGCTCACGCCCGCACAGTTCGCCGAACTGACCGCGATCGCCGACGAACACGGCCGCTGAGAGACACAGAGAATGATCGGAACACTCCAGACGGGAATCGGCGGAGTACAAGGCCTCGGAGCGGCGCTTTCGGGGCTTTCGGAACTGATACCGTCGGTGACCGGTCGGATCGCGGTCACCTTTGCGATCGCCGTCGCCGTGATGGCGTTTCTTTCTCGCACGGACAGGATCCACAAGGCGGCTCCCGACTGGTTGGAGTCGACCGCGTGGCACGTGGTCGTCACCATCGGAACGATGTTCGTCGCGGCCACTGCGGGCTTGGTAATCGTCGGGCTGTGGGGGCTCTCAGACGAACTGCTCGCGGTGTTCGGCTCCAACTACGGCCCGGAAACGATCGTCAGAACCGGGGTCTCGGTGCTGTTTCTGATCGGCGCGTATACGATGACTGGGATGATCCAGCAGCTGGTCGACGAACTCGCGGAGACGCGGTCGTCGATCGGCGAGCACGAGCGCGAGATCGCCTACCGCCTCGGGCAGGTCACGCTGTACCTCCTCGCGCTCACGATCGTCCTCTCGCTGTGGAACGTGAACGTCAGCGGCATCCTCGTCGGTGCGGGGTTCCTCGGGATCGTGGTCGGTATGGCCGCCAGACAGACGCTCGGAGCCCTACTGGCGGGGTTCGTCCTGATGTTCTCCCGGCCGTTCGAGATCGGCGACTGGATCCAAGTCGGCGAGTATGAGGGCATCGTCACGGACATCACGATCGTCAATACGCGGGTGCAGACGTTCGACGGCGAGTACGTGATGATCCCCAACGACGTCGTCTCCTCGGAGAGCCTCATCAACCGCAGCCGGAAGGGCCGGCTCCGCATCGAGGTGGAAGTCGGCATCGACTACGATTCCGATCCCGAGCGCGCCGCCGACGTGGCGAGGAAGGCCGTGACGAAACTCGACGATCCGATGAGCGTGCCGACGCCGCAGGTGGTCTTCAAGCGCCTCGGTGACTCGTCCGTCGTGCTCGGCGTCCGCTACTGGATCAACAATCCGAGCGCCCGCCGGAAGTGGCGGTCACAGACGGACGTCATCGGTGCCGTCAAGCGGGCCTTAGAGGCGGAAGGAATCAAGATCCCGTTCCCGCAGCGGGAGCTGATGGCCCGAAAGGAGTCCGGTGGGTTCGTCCTCGCGGGCGATTCGCGCCCGCCGAACGAGCAGCTCGCAGACGACGCTTCGGATGCGCTCTCAGACGGTGAAGCGTCTAGCGACGGCGACGGGGAAGAATCCGATAGCGGGGACTCCGACAGCAAGGATGCGGCGGAAGAACGCGACGCCGAACGGGAGCGTCCCGAGGCGACCAAACGCGTGAATGGGGAGTCGGACGTAAAGTCGGACGGTGCCCCGGGCGGAAGCCGGCGTGGCGAATCGGGCGAATCGGGCGGATCGGGTGGGAGATAATCTTGACCGAGGAGACCAAACAGGGCCTCGCCGACCGCCGCGGCGTCGAGACGAGCGTGTATCAGCCCGCCGAAGACTCCCAACTCCTCGCGACGGCGATCGAACACGCGGGTCGCGGGCGACTCCTCGAAGTCGGCACCGGCTCCGGCTGGGTCGCCGCACAGGCGACGAGCGTCGACGCCGTGACCTCGGTCGTCGCGACCGACGTCAACCCGCACGCCTGTCGGGAAGCGCGAGAACGCGCGCTGAATGGTACCGGAGCCGAAGCGCGCTTCGACGTCGTTCGCGGAGATCTCCTCTCTCCGTTCGTCGACGGCGCGTTCGACACCGTCGCGTTCAATCCCCCGTACCTCCCGACCGACCCCGAGAACGAGTGGGGCGACTGGATGGAGCGCGCGCTGTCCGGCGGAGAGTCGGGTCGCGAACTGATCGAGCCGTTCCTCGAAACGGTCGACCGCGTTCTCACCCCGGACGGCGTCGCGTTACTGCTCGTGAGTTCGCTGACGGGCTACGACGAAGTACTCGACTACGCCGCGGCGTGCGGGTTCGCCCACGAGGTCGTCGTCGAGGAGTCCTATCCGTTCGAATCGCTCTCGGTGCTCGCGTTGACCGTCGACGGCGACGCCTGAGGGCGGGCTCTCTCACGAATTTTCGGCGAATAATTACTGAAAAGAATATTCAGCTTTAGCAAATATTAAGCAGCGGCATTTCGTAGCGGGGTTCGATGACAGAACTCGTCGCGACGACGCCGGGGCTGTTCCCGCTTCCGGACTGGGCGAAATCGGACCTTGCGGATCTGAAAGGCCGCCAGAAGGCGGATCTGATCTCCGGGTCCGAGTCCAACGCCGTCGTCTCGACGTACGAGCGGGCCCGCGCGGAGGTCGTCGACGAGCAGTTCGACGCCGATCTCGATCGCATCGTCGAGGGACAACTCCGGTGGGACGATATGCTCGCGCACCCGTTGACGGTCCACGACCGCGTGGAGACGAACGGGATCGCCCGCTACTACGACAACAACAACTTCTATCGCGATCCCCACGTCGTCGGCGAGTTGACCCACTCCGGCGACGTCGCCGCCGAACTGCGGGCCGCATCGGCGGTGATCGACGACGCCGCACCACCGCAGGCGGTTCTCCCCGGTCCGTACTCGCTCGCCGACCTCGCGACGGACGCGCACTACGGCGACGACCGGGAGTTCCTCTCGGCGATCGCCGACTTCCTCGCCGGAGAAGTGGGATCGTTCCCAGAACACGAGACGCTGTTTCTCTTGGAGCCGTCGCTCGTCGAATCGCCGCCCGACGACGACGTCGCCGACGCCGTTCCCGAGGCGATCGATACCGTCGCCGCGGCGACCGACGCGGAGGTCGTCGTCCAGACGTACTTCGGCGCGCTCGACGAGAAGACCTACGCGTACCTGATGGACGCCGACGTCGACGCGCTCGGGCTGGATCTCGTCGCCGCCGACCGCGAGCAGACGGTGTACAACGCCGTCGAGTACGGGATCACCGACGACGTCGCGCTCGGCGTGAGCGACGGTCAGAACACGCGGGTCGAGTCCGCCGAGACCCTGCGCGAGCGCGTCGAGTGGTTCACCGATCAGGTTCCGATGACCGACTTCGAGACCGTCTACGTGAGCACCAACACCGAGCTGTTTTACCTCCCGGTGAATCGGTACCGCGAGAAACTCGCCGCGCTCGCCGCGGCGGCCGACCTCGAACGCGAGGTGAGCGCCTGATGGTCCGAAACCCCTCGAACCGCGAGCAGTTCCGCCCCGCCGACCACGACGCCGAACACTTTCTTCTCACCACCGTCGTCGGAAGCTACCCCAAGCCGACGTGGCTCAGCCGCGCGAAGAAACTCGCCGAGGACCCCGACTCCGGCTTCGACGAGCGGGCCCTCGCGGAGGCCCAAGACGACGCCGCGCGGCTCATCACCCACGAGCACGAGCGCGCCGGGTTGGACACCGTCGTCGACGGCGAGATGCGCCGCGACGAGATGGTCGAGTACTTCGCCCGACGGATCCGCGGCTACGAGTTCAACGGCCCGGTGAAGGTGTGGGGGCACAACTACTACGACAAGCCCTCGGTGGTCTCGAAGGTCGAGTACGACGAACCGTGGCTGGTCGAGGAGTTCGAGTTCACCGCGGAGGTCGCGAGCAGACCGGTCAAAGTGCCGATGACCGGGCCGTACACGCTCGCGCGGTGGGCGTTCAACGAGGCCTACGACACCGAGGCCGACCTAGCCTACGATCTCGCGGATCTCGTGAACGAGGAAGTGCACCGGCTCGTCGACGCCGGCGCGCGCTACGTTCAAATCGACGAACCCGCGCTGGCGACGACGCCCGACGATTACGCGGTCGTCGGCGAGTGCCTCGAACGGATCGTCGACGACGTCCCCGAAGAGGTCCGAATCTGCCTGCACGTCTGCTACGGCGACTACTCGAAACTCTATCCGGCGATCAACGACTTCCCGATCGACGAGTTCGACGTCGAACTCTGCAACGACGGCTACCAGCAGATCGACGTGTTCCGCGAGCCCTCCTTCGAGCCCGATCTCGCGCTCGGCGTGGTCGACGTTCACGACGCGACCGTCGAGTCGGTCGCGGAGATCAAGGCCAATATCAAAGAGGGCCTGAAAGTCGTCTCGCCGGATCGCCTCAGCGTCTCGCCTGACTGCGGCGTGAAGCTCCTTCCCCGCGAGGTGGCGTATCAGAAGCTCTCGAATATGGTGACCGCGGCCCGCGAGATCGAAGCGGAACTCGACGCCGGCGAAATCGATCTCGGCGCACCGAACGCCGATTGAAACGGGTCACTTGTAGCAAAAGTTTCGCGTCGCAGGGCGTCGTGAGCTCTCGCGAGTCCGTGCGACCGTCTCTCGTCGCGAATCCGTGCGATCGCTCCTCGTCGCAGTCGTCCGGATTCGCGAGCGTGTCGCTCGCGACGATGAGAACGCGGTTGCGGACGAACGCAGTCCGCGACTATCGAGCCGGCTCGAAAACGACCGAGCCGACAGTATCAGTGATCTTCGTCTTCGTACAGCCAGGACGCGTCGACGCGCTCGTAGTCGACCAGTTCCTTCTCGTCGAAGAAGAGGTCGATCTCGCGCTCGTTCGCGCCTTCGTCCTCGTGGTCGGAGGCGTGGATGACGTTGCGACCGAGGTCCAGACCGAAGTCGCCGCGGATCGTGCCCGGGGCGGATTCGGCGGGGTCGGTCTCGCCGACCATCGAACGAACCTGACGGGTCGCGTCAGCGCCCTCCCAGACCATCGCGAAGACCGGTCCGGAGGTGATGAAGTCGACGAGGCCGTCGAAGAACGGCTTGTCGGCGTGCTCGCCGTAGTGGTCGTGTGCGAGCTCCTGATCGATCTGCATGAACTTGCCGCCGACGAGCTTCAGGCCGCGCTCCTCGAATCGGGAGACGATCTCGCCGATGAGGTTGCGCTGGACGCCGTCGGGTTTGACCATCACGAAGGTTCGCTCGTCGTGGTGGGTCATTCGCCTTTGTCCTCACGGCCGGCTTCGGTCCACTCCAGATCGCGGGGCTCGCGACCGAGCCGGTAGTTCTTCTCGGCCTTCGAGTCCTTGAAGTGGAGGATCGTGCCGTCGTTTTTCACGAGCATCGTGCCCGTGCCCGGTTCGATCTCTTCGCCGGAGTAATCGCACGTGCGCGTCTCGACCATAGGTTATCGACCTCCGATGGAGTCGGCGTCCCGCTGCGTCTCGCGGAGCTGGAGGATGTCGCCCTCGCGGACGGGGCCCAGGACGTTCCGCGTGATGATGCGGCCCTGGTTCGAGCCCTCGCGGATGCGGCATTTGACCTGCATGGCCTCGCCGTGCATCCCTGTCTTGCCAACGATCTCGATGACTTCGGCCGAGGTCGAGTCGCTGGCGGTCTCTTCTGCGCTCATCGTCGGTTACCGCAGTTCCTCGAGCTTCGCGGCGATGTCTTCGACCTCACCCTCCGAGTCGCCCGCGTCGACGATGGCGGCGGCGGCGGAGCCGACTTCGAGGCCCGCGGCCTGACCGACCTCGTCCTGCGTCTCGATGAAGACGTACGGGATGCCCTTCTCGTCGGAGAGTTCGGGCAGGTGCATCACGATCTCTTCGGGGGAGACGTCCTCGGCGACGAAGACGAGCTCGGCGGTTCCGCGCTCGACGGCTTTGGTCGTCTCGTTGGTTCCTTTCTTTACTGTTCCTGTGTCTCGTGCGACCTCGAGGGCCTCGAGGGCATCCTCTGCGAGGTCGGCTGGGACGTCAAATTCTACGTAGACTGGCATTGGTTGTTCACCTCTCCTGCTCGCGGGCTCGACTGCCCCGCCGGTGTATGGTTTCCCTGACGGCGGGGAGTATCATCAACCCCGGGCAGGCTGTACACTTCGGTTGCTCCGGATCGCATAAAAGCGCTTTCAATGGCGTCGTGCCGTGGCACGTCGACACACGCGGCGGTCGTTCGACAGACGTTCGCGACGACACCGGATTTCGATCGACGAACGCAATTTCCTTACCCACCGGCCACGACTCCGAGGTATGAACGTGGCCGCCCTCGCTGCGGAGCTTCGTGCGGCGGCGCAGCGGACGAACCACCGACGGCTGCTCGTCCTCGCGGGCGACCGCGACCGCGGCATCGACGCCGCCTTCGACGCGATCGAGGGCGCGGCGATTCCCGACGCGGAGACGACAATCGTCACCTCTCGCGAGGGATTTCGATTCGAGCGCGTCGATCCCAAACAGGCGCGGACGCTCCTCGGGACGACACGCTCGGCCGTGATCTGCGATGCCCACGAGGACTTTTCCCCCAACGTCCTCGGCCGACTGGTCGGCAGCGTCGACGGCGGCGGCCTGTTGATCCTCCTGACCCCGCCGCTGGATTCCTGGCCCGCGCGGTCCGGCTCGTTCGAGTCGTCGCTCGCGGTCCCGCCGTACGACGTCGACGACGTGGGCGGCCGGTTCCGCGAGCGGATCCGCGACACGCTCCTCGAACACCCCGGTATCGCCATTGTGAATATCGACGCCGAGGAGATCAAAAGGCGCGGCGCGGCCGACGATACAGCCTCGGTCAGATCGACGCCCGCCGTTCCCGCTTCGGGTCACCGCCGTTTCCCCCGCGAGGCGTACGAGGCCTGTCTGACGGCTGATCAGTCGCGCGCGCTCCACGCGCTCGAATCCTTGCAGCGCGAAGAAACGGCGGGCCCGACTGCGGTCGTCGTCGAGGCCGATCGCGGTCGCGGGAAGTCGAGCGCGGCCGGGCTCGCAGCTGCTTCGTTGGCGGCGATCGGGCGCGACGTCCTCGTCACCGCGCCGGACCGGCGGAACGCGGCCGACCTCTTCGCGCGGGCCGGCGAACTCTTGACGGCGTTGGGGGAAGTCGACGGCGATGTCGATGACGACGCCGACGCCGATGACGACGCCGACGCCGATGCCGACATGGATGCCGACGCCGACGTGGATGCCGACGCCGATGCCAGCGATTCGCTGCAAACCGTCCGCGGCGGCCGCGTCCGGTTCGAGGTCCCCGCGGCGGCGGCCGAACTCCCCGACGGTCCGGACGTCGTCCTCGTCGACGAGGCGGCCGCGATTCCCGTCCGACTGCTCTCGTCGCTGCTCGACGCCCCCGCCGTTGGCTTCTTTACGACGGTCCACGGCTACGAGGGCGCGGGCCGCGGGTTCTCCGTTCGGTTCCGCGATCAGTTGGCGGCGTCCGACCACGACGTGACCGACGTGACGCTCGCGGAGCCCATCCGCTACGCGCCCGGCGACCCGATCGAGTCGTGGGCGTTCCGCGCGCTGCTGCTCGACGCGCGACCGCCCGTCGACGACCTCGTCGCCGACGCGTCGCCATCGACCGTCGAGTACCGGCGGCTCTCGCCGGACGACTTCGACGCCGACGAACACCTGTTGCGGGCGGTGTTCGGCCTCCTCGTGTTCGCCCACTACCGGACGGAGCCGAACGACCTCGCACGACTCCTCGACGCGCCGAACCTCCGCGTGCGCGTCCTCGCTTTCGACGGACGAGTCGTGAGCGTCGCGCTGCTCGCGCGCGAGGGCGGCCTCGACGCGGAGACGCGGAAATCGATGTACGAGGGCGCGCGGGTCCGGGGGAATATGCTTCCTGATGTACTCACGAGTCAGCTCCGCGACGAGGACGCCGGAACGCCGATCGGCTACCGCGTGGTCCGCATCGCGACGCATCACGCGGTGCGCTCGCGGGGGCTCGGATCGGCGCTGCTCGCGGAGATCCGCGCGGAGTTCGACGGCGAGGCCGACTACCTCGGAACCGGCTACGGGGTGACGCCGGACTTGTTGGCGTTCTGGGACGGCAACGGTTACGACACCGTGCACCTCTCGACGACCCGAAACGAGTCGAGCGGCGAGTACTCCGCGGTGATGGTGTCGCCGCTCTCCGAATCGGGGCGCGAACTCCGAGACCGACACGCGGCCCTGCTCAGAGACCGCATCGGCGACGTGCTCGTTGATCAACTTCGCGACGCCGACCCCGACGTTGTGCGCGGGGCGCTCGCCGCGTGTCCCGCGTCACTCGCGCCCGCGCTGTCGGACTACGAGTGGCGCGTCGTCGGCGGCGTCGCCGACGGCCCGGGACAGTACGCGACCGCGCCGGGGGCCTTCCGACGGCTCGCGTTGGCCGCCTTGCTCGGCGGCGATTTCACTGTCTCGTCAGAGAGCCCCGAGTCCGACGACCCGGACCCGGAACTGACCGCGCGGCAGGAGCGACTGCTCGTGATGAAAGTACTCCAAGCGCGGCCGAAACGCGAGGTTGCCGACGAACTGGGGTACGCGTCGACGCGCGAGTGTCTGCGCGCACTCGGGGCGGCCTACGCGAGGCTCGTCGATCGGTACGGAGACACCGATGTCGTCGCAGCCGAGCGTTCGCGGTTCGGTCACGAGTCGGACGAGGAAACGTAACCGCCGGCGACGCGGACACCCAACCGCCGGCGACGCGGACACCCAACCGCCGACGCGAGCACAGCGCTCATCACCGTCGACGACCTTCAACGGGTATGGAACCGCTCAGTGTGCTCTTCCTCGCGCTCGTCGCACTCGGTGTCGCGGGGTCGGTCCTTCCGCTCGTTCCCGGCGGCCTGCTCTCCGTCGTCGGCGTCGCGGGTTACTGGTGGTCGACGGGGTTTGCTGAGCCCTCTGTCTTCATTGTCGCGGCGCTCGTCGGCATTGGCGTCCTGACGATGGCGGTCGATTACTTCGGTGGCGCGATCGCGGCGCGGGCCGGCGGCGCGTCGATGGTGACGACCGGGGTCGCCGTCCTCGTCGGGCTCGTGCTCCTCCTTTTCGCCGGACCCGTCGGCTTTCTCGTCGGCGTCGCGGCGACCGTCTTCGCCGTCGAGTTCGCACAGCACGCGGACACCGAGCGAGGGCTACGGGTCGCGCTCTTCGCGACGGTCGGCGTGCTCGCGTCGACGGTCGTGCAGGTGGTCCTGACGGGGTCAGTCCTCTTCGTCCTCGTTTTGGTCGTCTTCGTCTAAACCACGCAACCGCACGCGTCGAGGGTTCACCCACTCGCGAGTCGGCAGATTTGCGCTTCGACGGTGGAATTATATCGGTCCTGGTCGTATCTGTGGGCGTGAGCGTCAACGTCGAGACGCGGGTCGACTCCCCCGGATACGGCGAGTTCTCCGCCGACGCGTGGGAACTCAAAGAACGGATCCGGGAGCGCGAGGACGTCCTCAAGCAGCGGCGAGCCTTTTTTATCGACGCGTACCGGCGCGCCAAGGACCACCTGCTCTTCGAGGGCGACGACCTCGTCGGGTTCGCGTCGGTTCGACGGGACGGGTACATCCTCTTTCTCGCGGTCGCGCCGGAACGCCGCGGCGAGGGCTACGGCAAGCGACTCGTCGCCGCCGCGCTCCAGGATCACGAGTCGCTCTCCTGTCACGCGCGGGCGACGAACGAGGACGCGCTCTCGTTTTACGAACACCTCGGGTTCGAGATCGTCCGGCGGATCAACGGCTACTACGAGGACGGCGGCGACGCGTACTACCTCAGGCTCGGCGACGGCTCCTCGCTGCGGAAGAAGTTCGCCGAGTTCTTCCGGCGGTCGGTCGTCGGCGAATGACCGTGTTCGATCCGCGTGGCGCTACAGTTGTTCGGGTTTCCTGACGCCGTTGTCGGTGATCACTTCGTCGAGTAGTTCGATCGGCGTGGCGTCGTAGGCGGGGTTCTCGATCACGACGTCTTCGATCGGTTCGAGCGAGACTTCAGCAGGAGGGCGGATCTCGTTCTCGAAGACGAACCCGTCCTCGACGATCTTCGCCGCCGAGCCGACGACCGTAACGGGGACGTCGAGGTAGTTCGCCGTCGTGACGATCGGGAACGTCCCCACGCGGTTGTACAAGGTGTCGCCGACGATGCAGTCCATTCCGACGAGAACGCGGTCGCACTCTTCGAGGAACGTGCCCGCCGCGCTGTCGACCATCAGGTGGGGCTCGACGCGGTCGAACGCGGCGAGCTGTCGGGCCGTCTTCCGGCCGAGAAATCGCGGGCGCGCTTCGGAGACGTACGCCGTCAAGTAGTTGCCGTCGGCGGCGGCCAGTTCGACCGCTTCCAACACGGTCGAGGAGAAGTCGTGGATCAGGAACGTCTCGCCGTCTTCGAACGTCGGAACCGCGTTCGTGGCCGCGCGGGACTTCCCGTGTTGGATGTCCTCGACGACCCGTTCGATCACCTCTTCGAGGAGCGATTTGGCCTCCGAGACCGAGTCTTTCCGATCGACGACGTTCACGAGCACCGTCTGCATCGCGTTGAACAGCGACGCGTGCGACGGGTTCGCCCGCTTGAGCGCGCTCGCGTTCCGTTCGAGATCCCGCTCGAACTCCTCGACCGTGGCGTGATCGCGTTCGATGAGGTCCGAGAGCGCCTGCGTCGCTTTCACGGCGACGACGGACGAACTGTGCGTCTGCATCTCCCGGATCTCATCGATCGTCTCGTCGATCATATGCGAGAGTCGGAGACTCACCTCAAAGGCCTTCCGACGGCGGCGAGCGACTCGGGTCGATCCCGCCGACGCGCGCCGGTCACTCATCGCCGAGGCGAGTCGGTCACTCCTCGACGATCTCGTCGGGGTCGCCGCCGCCGTCGCCCGCTTGGTAGCGCCACGCGTACCCGAAGACCGCGAGGGCGACGAGGATCCAGACGACACTGCCCACGCGGATCGCGAACTCGACGCGCGCGCCCCATGTCGGCAGCGTCGTCTGCAGTGAGAGCAGGGTCACGACCGGCGCGCCGACGACGATGGTGAGGACGAACGTCGTCTGCATCACCCAGCCGTAGTCGATCCCGTCGGGATCGGAGGTCTCGACCGGTTGCACGGGTTCGTCTTCGGAGGAGGGCGCAAAGGCGTGCCGGTTTCTTGCGGACGCGGCGGGAAGTCGTCGGTGGAGTGAGCGGAGCGGGACCCGGCGGGACTTCGTTATGCCGACACGCGCCGGTCGAGGAAGTCGCTGAGCGCCGCGTTGAACGCCTCGGACGCTTCGAGCATCGCGAGGTGGGCGGCGTCGTCGAGAATCGAGAGCTCGCAGTCCGGGAGGCCCTCGCAGAGTTCCTCGTGGTAGTGCGGGGGAGTGAGCCGATCGTACTCGCCGACCAGTGCCAGCGTCGGGACGTCGATGGTCGAGAGATCCGAACGAACGTCGAACGCGTGCGCCGTCAGGAAGTCGCGTTCGAGGACCGCTCGCCCCGTGCTCCTGAGCGCCGCAGTCGAGACGTCGAGCGTGGCCTCGTCGGAGTCGTGAAACAGGTGGTCAGGTTCGTGGAAGAACTCGATCACGCGGTCGAAATCTGTCTCGACCCACCGAAGCAGGTCGTCGAGCACCGGAAGCCGCGCGCCGGTACCAGCCAGAACTGCTCCGGAGATGTCGAGGTCGCGCTCGATGAGCGCCGTCAGCGCGACCGCACCGCCCAGCGAGTTGCCGAGGAGGACGTCGGCGTCGACCTCCCTCGCGACGGCGACGACGTCGTCGACGTACGCCGAGAGCGTCTCGTAGCCCGGCTCCGCCGAGACGTCGTCGCTGTCGCCGTGGCCGCTCAGATCGAGTGCGACGAGCGGACACTCGTCCGCCAGTTTCGCCTGCGCGCTCCAGACGCTGTGGGTACCGCCGCTGCCGTGGACGGCGAGGACGACGGGACCGCTCGCGTCCCGATCGAACGTCCGATAGGCCGTCTTCCGGCCGTGGTGAGCTACCGTTTGCATACGGTTTGGTTCGATCGGGGAGGGTATAAACCCTGAACGTGCCAACAGTCCGCTTGACAGACACGAAACCGCCGTACCGCACCCGGACCGCAATTCAACCGCTTTTTAGTACTATCCTCCGCTGTATTGCGGTTAGTGGTAGCAAGATTTAAATAGTAGTGCGACTAACTTGGGGTTAGGAATACCAATGAGAAGCAAACAGTTAGCCGGTAACGACGAACGCATCGTCCGCCGGTACGAATACGAGGACAGTTGGGTCCTCGCCGCGGACGTCGGTGTCGACGATGAGGATCTCGATGTCGACGTCGTCGGCACGACGGCGATCGTCGTCGCCGAGACGGATGGTGACGTCTCCGAGGCCGAGTTCGAGCTTCCCGGCTCGGACGCGTCGGTCGCGACGAACAACGGCGTACTCACGATTACGGTCGAAAAATGAAGCTCACTGTCAAACCCCTCAAACAGAAGGACGCCGGCCGCGGACTCGCGGCCATCGACCGGCAGGCCGCCGAGGACTTGGAACTGGAAGGCGGCGATTACATCCGGATCGATGGTGACGGCGGCACCGCCATCGCGCGCGTGTGGCCCGGGTATCCCGAGGACAGCGGAACCGGCGTAATCCGCATCGACGGACGGCTCCGACAGCAGGCGAACGTCGGCATCGACGACCGTGTGACGGTCGAGAAAGCCGATATCAAGCCCGCCAAGCACGTCTCCGTCGCGCTCCCGCAGAACCTCCGCATCAGTGGCAACATCGGCGCGCACCTGCGCGATAAGCTCGCCGGCCAGCCGGTGACGCAGGGACAGAACATCCGGGTGCCGTTCGGCTTCGGCTTCATGAGCTCGTCGAGTCAGCCGCTCCCGCTGAAGGTCGCCTCGACCGAGCCGGAGGGCACGGTCGTCGTCACCGACTCGACCGAGGTGACGATCAGCCAGACGCCCGCCGAAGAGATCCAAGCGGGCGCGGAGGGCGAGTCCGACACGCCGTCGGTCGCCTATGAGGACATCGGCGGCCTCGACCGCGAGCTCGAACAGGTGCGAGAGATGATCGAGCTCCCGATGAGACATCCCGAGCTGTTCCAGCGGCTCGGCATCGAGCCCCCGAAGGGCGTGCTCCTCCACGGCCCGCCGGGGACCGGGAAGACGCTGATCGCGAAGGCCGTCGCCAACGAGATCGACGCGTCGTTCCACACGATCTCCGGCCCGGAGATTATGTCGAAGTACTACGGCGAGTCCGAAGAACAGCTTCGGGAGATCTTCGAGGAGGCCGAGGAGGCCGCCCCGGCGATCGTCTTCGTCGACGAGATCGACTCGATCGCGCCCAAGCGCGGCGAGGCCGGCGGCGACGTCGAACGCCGCGTCGTCGCGCAGCTGCTCTCGCTGATGGACGGACTCGACGAGCGCGGCGAGGTCGTCGTCATCGGCGCGACCAACCGCGTCGACGCCATCGACCCGGCGCTCCGTCGCGGCGGTCGCTTCGATCGCGAGATCGAGATCGGCGTGCCGGACCGTGAGGGTCGCAAGGAGATTCTGCAGGTCCACACGCGGAATATGCCGCTCTCCGACGCCGTCGACATCGACGAGTACGCTGACAACACGCACGGCTTCGTCGGTGCCGACATCGAGAGCCTCGCGAAGGAGGCCGCGATGAACGCGTTGCGTCGCATCCGCCCGCAACTCGATCTCGAATCCGACGAGATCGACGCCGAAGTACTCGAATCGCTGACGGTCACCTCGAAGGACTTCAAGGAGGCCATCAAGGGTATCGAGCCCTCGGCGCTGCGGGAAGTCTTCGTCGAGGTTCCCGACGTCAACTGGGAGCACGTCGGCGGCCTCGAAGAGACGAAAGAGCGCCTCCGCGAGACGATCCAGTGGCCGCTCGAATACCCCGAGGTCTTCGAGGCGATGGATATGCAGTCGGCCAAGGGTGTCCTGATGTACGGGCCGCCCGGGACCGGGAAGACCCTGCTGGCGAAGGCCGTCGCCAACGAGTCCGAGTCCAACTTCATCTCGGTGAAGGGGCCGGAACTGCTCGATAAGTACGTGGGCGAATCCGAGAAGGGCGTCCGCGAGATCTTCAAGAAGGCCCGCGAGAACGCGCCGACGATCGTGTTCTTCGACGAGATCGACTCGATCGCGACCGAGCGCGGCAGCAACACGGGCGATTCGGGCGTCTCCGAGCGCGTGGTCTCCCAGCTCCTGACCGAACTCGACGGGCTCGAAACGCTGGAGGACGTCGTTGTCGTCGCGACGACGAACCGTCCGGACTTGATCGACTCGGCGCTCTTGCGCCCCGGACGCTTGGACCGTCACGTCCACGTGCCCGTCCCCGACGAGGACGCCCGCCGGGCGATCTTCTCGGTCCACACCGAGCAGAAGCCCCTCGCGGACGACGTCGACCTCGACGAACTCGCCGCGGAGACCGAGGGCTACGTCGGTGCCGACATCGAAGCCGTCTGCCGCGAGGCGTCGATGGCCGCCAGCCGCGAGTTCATCAACAGCGTCTCGCGCGAGGAGGTCACCGAGTCCGTCGGCAACGTCCGCGTGACGATGGCCCACTTCGAGCAGGCGCTCGACGAGGTCGGTCCGAGCGTGACGCCGGAGACGCGCGAGCGCTACGAGGAGATCGAACAGCGCTTCCAGACCAGCGAGGTCGAGCGCGAACCCGAGGCCGAAGTCAGCCGGACGTTCCAGTAACGCACGCTCCCGTTTCGTTCTCCGATTTTCAGACGAGGAGACCGACAGGTAACTGAAAGATAGCCCAACGAAACTGGAGGCGAATTTCACCGGAAACTCGGTGTGTCGCGGGGCAGCGAGCGACGGGCGTATGGGTCGTGTCGTCTACTCGCCGCCTTCGACGCCCGCGAGATCGTCCAGAATCTCCGTCGCGTGGCCCTCGGGGGAGACGCCCTCGTAGGCGAGGACGATTTCACCCTCCGGGCCGACGACGTACGTGTTGCGGAAGACGCCGTCGAAGGTGTTGCCGAACATATTCTTTTCGCCGTAGGAGTCGTAGGCCGACGACACTGTCCCGTCCTCGTCGGAGAGCAGTCTGAAGGGGAGGCCGTACTCCTCGGCGAACGGCGCGAGGTCCTCGACCGGGTCGTCGCTGATCCCGAGGACGGTCACGCCGTGGTCCTCGTATTCGTCGTACGAGTCGCGGAAGCCGCAGGCCTCGGTCGTACAGCCGGGCGTGTCCGCTCGCGGGTAAAAGTAGACCACGACGTACTCGCCGCGGAACTCCGAGAGCGACACGGTCTGGCCGTCTTGGTCTGGCAACGAGAATTCGGGGGCGGTCTCGCCGATATCGAGCATATCTCGACTCTCGAACGAAACGCGCTTCAACGTACCGCTTGGAGGCGGGCCGTCGACCTCCAACTGCCCTAATCGAGTTTTTCCGCGGCGTCGCGGTCCAGCAGCGGCCCGGCGTTCGTCGTCGGCAGCGTCACCACGTCCTCGGATTCGAGGTCGTACTCGCGCTCGTCGACGCCGAAGATCTGTCCGACGTCTTCGGTGATTCGGAGCGTCACGCGGTCGGTCTCGTCGGGCGCGCGCTGGGCGTCCGATGCGTCGTCGGCTCCGACGACGGGTGGGTCTTCGCTGTCGACGACGGGGGCGTCCTCGGCACCGACGACGGCGGGATCAGACGGCGAGGCATCGGGCGGCGCGTCCGGCGGCACGTCGGCCGGAACGGCCGGATCCGACTCGGACGCGTCAGATTCGGCAGTCGCGTTCGACGGCGAGCCGGTGGACGGCGTCCCCTCGGCGTCCGAGACCGACCCGCTCGTATCTGACCCCCCCATCGCATCGGCGAGGACGTCGTCGGAGTCGTCCGCGGCACCCGTCGGCGTCGGTGTCGCGTCGGCGGACGCTGCGTCGGCGGACGCTGCGTCAGTCGCAGCGCTCGCTTCCGCCGCGGCCGTCGGCGACGACTCGTTCACCGGGTCGGGCGTCACGTCGTGAGTGGGTGCATCGTGAGCGGTCGCGTCGTCGCCGCCCTCGCCCGAAAGTACGTCGAGAACCGCCTGACGGTTCTGCTTGATCTGGCCGACGAGACTGTCGAACAGCTCCCGTTCCTCGGCGGTGAGGCCGCCGGTGTCGGCGCTCATATCCGCCGCCGCGAACGACGCCAGTTTGACGACCTTGCCGACGCGCCGCTCGTAGATCGATTCGACGACGTCCTCGGCGGTCTCGATCTCGTCGGTCAGCCGCCCGACGTCCGGGTCCGCGAAGGGGTCGTCCGCGGTGTCGGCCGCGCGGCGGCGCTCGGCCTTCCGCTCTGCGATGAACGCCGCGACGTCCTCGTAGAACGAGTCGCGGAGATGCTGGAGGCTGTCCTTCTGCCGTTCGGTCCGTCGGACGCTCCGTAGCTCGTCTAAGTCCATTCTTTGCACTCGGCCGGATTCATTCTGTGATTTTCTCCGCGCGCTCTCGGGTCATCAGGAAGATCCCGAGGCACTCTTCTACGGACTGCTCTCCCTCCGTGATAGTAAACGTGTCGCCGTCGAACGTCGTCGGCCCGGGATCGGTCACGTTCACGTTGATCTCACGGCCGCGGAACCGCTCGGGGATCGCGTCTTCGAGCGGGTGGAAATCGTCGAGCGCGTCGCGCGAGAGCGGCGTGACGGCCAAGCCCGAACCGCCGTGGAGGCTGCCGGGAAGGCGGATGAGCCGCTTCGTGTCGGTCGTCACCGGTTCGTCGATCGGGGCCGTTTCGGCCTCGACGGCTTCGTTCGCGAGCGCCTCGACGAGGATGCGGGTCCCGGGGCCGCCCGCCTCGACGTTGCCCGCGCGGATCGCCTCGAAGTTGTTCCGAATCGTGCCGAGAATCGTCCCCGCGCGACCCTCGCCGATGCCGTCGAGTTCTTGCAATCGGTCGAGGGCGTCGTCGTCGTCCATCTCGCGCAGCCGTTCGGCGAGATCGACGAGGCGGCGATGCGTGCGCGCGCCCCACCCGCCGCGACGCCGGAGGACGCGGCGCGTCGTCCCGCGGTTCGATTCGGTTTCGATGAGTCCGTCGACGTCGAGGTCGATCGCGCGAACGTAGTCGACGATCTCGCGGCGCGCCTCGCTGTCGAGCCCTCGCACCTCGGGGTCGCGAACGTGGACGTGGTATCCCCGACCGCCGGAGAAGACCACCTCGGTCTCCTCGAAGTCGAAGTCGTCGTCGATGAAATCGAGGAGGTTCAGGAGTTCGCCCTTACAGGCTTCCAGCATCTCCGCGTAGGTGGTGCTCTCGGGATCGACCCCGGGGAGGTGGTCGGCGTCGAGGTCGAAGACGAGATCGGCCGACTGCCAGCCCTTCTCGTCCATCGAACTCGCGCCGGGGTCGGAAAAGCGCGCCGACGAGAAGTAGATGTGCCGGGGGGCGGTGCGGTGGAGGAAGTCGCCGAAGTCGCCGACGTCGAGCAGGGACTGGTGTCGGATCATCCGCGTCGCGCCGGCGCTCCACGGGATATATCCCCACTCGCGTCGCTCGGCCGCCGGCGGGAGGGAGACGTCGCTCCGGCGGTAGTAATCGCCGAATCGACCTTCGAGATAGGTCCGCGTGCGCGCCTCCATCGGTCGGCGAGACTTTCGGAGCGAGGAGTAAAGCCGTTGCGCCTCAGGGCAGTGCTGGCAACGAGACGCGTGGAGTGAGGAATGAGACGAAACTCAGGCGAACTGCTCGCGGTCCGGCACCTCGTCGCGGCCGAGGATGATCTCTTGGGCCTCGACGTCCTCGAAGGCGGCGACCAACCCGCCGATCTCCAAGACGCCGTCGTCGGTCTCTAACTGGAGAGAGGCGACTTCTTCGGACTCCTCCAGCGTCGCGGTCGTTACCTTCCCTTCGACGACGATGGGGTCGCCGGTCTCGACGTGGCGGCCGGTGATCGACGCGTAGAACGGTCCGTCGAGTTCGCGGACGTCCTTGACAGCCCGGCGGATCGAGGCGTAACGCCGCGGGAACGGACGCCGTTTGCCGTCGGTCGCGATCGTCTCCGCGGTCGACCAGAGGACCGTGCCGAAGAAGCCGGAGACCAGAAAGCCGAGCGCCGAGCGGTTGAAGATGACGCCGTAGCGGTCGCGGTCGTCGCGCAGGGCGTCCTGCGTCGCGTAAATCGAGTAGTTGCCGTCGGCGACGGCGAGGATGGGCGTCGTAATCCCCCGACGTACCCGCGCGACCGTGGCGACTTCGAGGTAGTCGAAGCTATCCGGGTCCGGCGCGCGCGACGCCGGCGTCACGAGCAGATCGACGCTCACGCCGTCGTCGACCGCCGCGGCGAGGTCCTCGCGGAAGCGACGCAGGAGATCGGGCGTGAGTGAGAGAATCAGTTCGTACTCGGCGCTCTCGATGATCTCCTCGACGTAGCGCAGGATCGTCGAGCGAGACTTCACGAGCGAGACGGCCTCGGTATCCCGGGCGGGCGCGGTGTACCGCGCCTCCAACTCCGAGACGAGGCTGTCGAGCGACTGTTGGACGTCGCCGAAGGCGTCGTCGGGAGCGACCGCGACGATCTTCATCGGTCGCGACTCCCGGAGCTCGACGAGCCCTCGATCCGAGAGGCTTCGCACGGTGTCGTACACCCGCGGCTGCGGGATTTCGGTTCGATCGGCGATCTCCGAGGCCGTCAGTTCGCCGTGTTCGAGCACGGCCAGATACGCCTCGATCTCGTACTCGCCGAGGTCGAAGCGCTCTCCGACCCGCTCGAGCGTCATCCGGAGTTCGTCTGCCATACACGGGCAATGAGCGCCCTGCCACTTACTGTTTACTATGGTTCGAGTAGCACGCTATTTCGGAACGAGATACATATCTGCCGGTGGACCGGTACGGGTAGCGGGGAAGGGTACCCCGTTGAATAGATATAAGCTTCGGCAGACGATAGCGTGGGTGTGATGGACGAGCACCGAGAGGGCGACGGCCCAGCCAGCGTATACGGTCGCGCCGACGAACTGACAGCGGCCGGTGAGACGGTCGCGCTCGTAACGGTGACGCGAGTTGACGGGTCGGCCCCGCAGGACCCGGGCGCATCGATGCTCGTTCGCGCCGACGGGAGCATCGAAGGGACCGTCGGCGGCGGCACCGTCGAGGAGCGCACGCGCCGGGCGGCCGTCGAAGCGATCGAAGAGCGGAGCCCGCGGACGGAGCGCTGGGAACTGCGGCCGGAGGGGAACACCGGGATGGTGTGCGGCGGCGAAATGGACGTGTTCATCAACGTGATTCCAGGCAGTCAACGACTGATCGTCGCGGGCGGCGGCCACATCGCCCAATCACTCGCACCGATGGCAGCGGAGTTGGGGTACGACGTTTTCGTCGTCGACGACAGAGAGGAGTACGCGGCCGACGAGTACTTCGCCGACGCGACAGTGTCCGTCGACGACTACGACGCGGGTATCGACGCGATCGGCGTCACGGACAACACCGCCGTCGTCGTCGCCACCCGAAGCGGTCACTTCGACCGCGTCGCCGCCGGGGAAGCGCTCAGACAGGGCGCGTACTACGTCGGCCTCGTGGCCTCGGACACCAAAGCCGAGCGCGTCTCCGACGGGCTTCGCGAGGACGGGATCGACGAAGAGGACTTCGAGCGGTTCCACTCGCCGGTCGGCCTCGACCTCGGTGGCGGCGATCCGGCCGACGTCGCGCTCTCGATCCTCGGCGAACTCAATCGGGTTCGACACGGGCTCGATCCCGGTTCCGTGGAGTCGTAGCTGCCGTGATGATTCGTCGCCGTCGTGATGATTCGTGCCTGTCGCAGTGATTCGTCCCCGCCGCGAGACTCGTCGCCGCCGCGATCGAACCCTCGGCACGCTGCTGGCGTGAGAGCCCGCCCGAAAATGATATCCTGCTAGCAGGTTTCTCCGGGGTATCCGGCCGTTCTCCGATTCCACCGGTCACCCCTTCCGGAGGCCGAACATATATGAACGTGTGTGAAAGATAATCAAGGTATGTCAACGACAGACGTACCGGATGAGTCGGAGCCAGAGGCAGGCGATGACTCGGGAGGACCATCCCGCCGTGACATCATCAAGGGAACGATCGGCGGGACGCTCGTCGCGGCGAACGCATATCTGTTCAATAACATTCGACAGACGTCCGCGCAGGGCGACGGAACGCCCGGGGTCCGAGAACGGTTCTCGAATCAACTGAAACTCACCGTCAACGGCCGTGAGCACTTCATTAGAGTCGAAGATCAAGAGCGCTTGGCGGAGACGCTTCGGTATAAACTCGGATTAACCGGGACGAAGTTCGGCTGTGATCGGGCGATGTGCGGTGCGTGTACGGTCCAGATCGAGGGCGATCCGATCTACGGCTGCACGTATTTCACCAAAGACGCCGTCGGCAAAGAGATCACGACGATCGAAGGGCTCGAGGAGGGCGGTCAACTCCATCCGATCCAAGAGTCGTTCATCGAGGAACTCGGCGGACAGTGCGCGTTCTGTACACCAGGAATGATTATGTCCGCGAAATCGTTGCTGGAGGAGAATAGCGACCCGACCCGCGAAGAGGTCAAAGACGCCCTCGAAGGGAACCTCTGTCGCTGCGGGAACTACGAGAACGAGATCGACAGCGTTCTCACAGCGGCCGAACGGATGTGATTTCCCGTGTCAGAACACACAAACAAATACGTCGGACAGGACTTCGAGGTCCCGGACGGCAGAGCGAAGGTAACAGGCGGAGCAAAGTACGCGGACGACTATCAGTTCGACAACCTTCTGCACGCGAAGACTGTCAAGAGCCCCTACGCTCACGCCCGAGCGCGGAGTATCGACACCTCGGCGGCCGAGGCGATGGACGGCGTCCAAGCGGTCATCACCCACGAGGACATCGAACACGAGGGGGTCGGCCAACCGGTTCTCGCCGAGGAGCCGCTGACGTTCGGTTACCCGGTCGCCGCGGTCGCCGCAAGCGACGAGTACACCGCGGCAGCGGCGGTCGAGGCCATCGAAGTCGACTGGGAGGTACTCGATCACGTCGTGGATCCGGTCGAGACGCTCAAGCCCGGAAGCCCGAACGCCCGTCCGGAGGGAAACGCCCCGACGGGCGAAGCGGGCGGTGAGAGCGCGGAGGGTCAGGGCGGCGGCACGGCCGCCGCGGACACGATCAAGTGGGAGAACGCCGACTTCAGCGGCGACTTCCCCGAGAACCCCGGCGACTTTACGATCGAGTGGAACTGGGGTGACGTCTCCGAGGGCTTCGAGAACGCCGAGACGATCTACGAGGACACGGTCAAAGCGCAACCACAGCCGACGAACCCGATGGAACCGCGCTCGACGGTCGCCGAGTGGGGGTCCGACGGTCACGTCACGATCTGGGGATCCAGTCAGAGTATCAGTCTGACGCACACAGGCGTCGCCGGGATACTCGGGAAGCCACCGACGGAAGTTACGTTCATTTGTAACTTCGCCGGCGGCGGGTTCGGTTCGAAGGGGACCGCGTACCCGCAAATGGGCGTTCCGGCGTTCCTCTCGCGAGAGGTGAACCGCCCCGTGAAGATCCGCGGGACGCGCCGCGAGGAGTTCCACTGGGGGAACGGTCGGGCGACCTACATCGCGAAGACTCGTGTCGGCCTCGACTCCGAGGGGAACATCACGGCGATGGACGTCGAAGCCGTCGGCGACGCCGGTGCGTACTCCTCCGACGCGCTATCGACCATCAGTTCGGGGTTCAATATGCTCACGCAGTGTTGGCAGCCCGAAACCCTTCGGTTCCGCGGGATCGGCGTGTTCACAAACACGCCCAAACGGTGGCCACAGCGTGGTCCCGGACAGAATCAGGCTGCGCTCGCGATGGCGCAGGTTATCGACGAGGCGGCAAAACAGGCGGGACTCGACCCGCTCGACGTCAGTATGCTGAACACCCCGGAGGACCGGGACCCGGCGGGGGCAGAACAAGTCCCGATAACGAGCGCCCACCTCGAAGAGGCCTACGAGATGGCCGCTGACGCGATCGACTACGATGAAAAGCGATCCCGCTCCGGGAGTCGCGAGGGCTCGAAGGTGTACGGCGTCGGAGTGGGCACCTCGTCTCACGCCTCCGGATACATCGGCTTCGACGGGCTGATCGTCGTTCACACCGACGGCACCGTCGAGATCCGTCAGGGGGCCGGCAACCTCGGAACGGAGAGTTTCGCCGCGGTCGCCCGAATGGCCGCGGAGACGATGAACGCCGACTGGGACGACGTCGAAGTCTCGTGGGGTAGCAGCGACAAGTCCTCGTTCACGCTCGGGCAGTTCTCCTCGAACACGGTCTTCACCGAGGGACTGGCCAACGTGAAAGCGGCCGAGACGGCCGTTCAGTATCTCAAAGAACTGGCTGCACAGGAACTCGGCGGCACGGCGGATGCCTACACCGTCGAAAACCACGAGGTCGTCCACGGACAGTCCGGGGAGTCGATCTCCTTCGCGGAGGCCGCACAGGCCGCCGTCGACGCCGGCGGCAAGTACACGGCCGAGGAGATCCCCGAGCAGTACCAAGAGAGCCTCGTCCCCCTGACGATCGCCGCCGCGAGCGACGCGGTCGGACAGGGACTCGTCGCCTTCGGGAAGACCACCGGTGAGGATCTCGACGGCTTCGTGACCTCCTTCGCCGGCGCGATCGCGGAGGTCTCGGTGGACCTCGAGACGGGCAAAGTCGTCGTCGAGGAGATGGCCAACTACAACGACTCGGGGACGATCGTCCACCCCGAGAGCTACGAGGCCCAAATCGAGGGGGCTGCAACACAGGGGATCGGTTACACCCTCTTCGAGCAGTATCGACACGACGAGGGAACCGGTATTCCAGTGAACACGGACCTCTATAAGAACAAGCCGCCGTCGATCCACGACTACGTCGCTGGCGACTTCCACGTCGGCGGCGTTGACGAACCGGATCCCTACGGCCCCCACGGAGCGAAGGGAGTCGGTGAACCGCCGTACGGGGCGGCGTCGGGCGCGGTCGCCTCGGCGATCAAAGACGCCCTCGGAGTGACCTTCAAGGAGTTCCCCGTCACCCCGGATAAGGTACTTGAGAAGGTCCGCAACGGGGAGGTGGAGATGTAACCATGCAACAAGATATGATTCCGCCGCTCGAGCACATCGACGCAACGAGCGTCGAACACGCCGTGCGGCTCCTCGACGAACATGGCAGTGACGCCGCAACGATCGCGGGTAACACCGACGAAATCAACTGGCTGAAGAACCGCGACCGGACACCGGAGGTCCTCGTCGACCTGAAACCGATCGACGAACTCAAAGAGATCTCCGAGACGAGCGACGGCGGGCTTCGGATCGGCGCGTTGGCGACGCTCTCCGAGGTCGAGAGCCACGACGCGGTCACCGACGGCTTTTCGATCATCGCGGACGCAGTGGGCGAAATCGCGACGCCGCAGATCCGAAATCAGGGGACGATCGGCGGCAACCTCACGCAGGACTCGCGATGTTGGTACTACCGCGGCGGTTTCGACTGCTACCGCGCGGGCGGTAACACCTGCTATGCGATCACCGGCGAGTCCAGTGACCACGCGGTCACCGACTACTCGCGGTGTATCACCGCCCACCCCTCGGACGGCGCTGTCGCGCTCATCGCCCTCGACGCGGAGGTCGTAGTCCGCGGCCCGCGCGGGGAGCGTCGCGAACCGCTCTCGGAGTTCTTCGTCGGCCCCGAGGACAACATCACCGTAATGCACGACCTCGCGCACGACGAGATCCTCACCCACATCGAGGTCCCCAGCGACTGGCGGGGCGAGGACTTCTACTTCGAGAAGGTCCGCGGCCGCGAGTCGTGGGACTTCGCGATCGGAAACATCGCGGCCGCGGTCCGAACGAGCGGCAGTACGGTCTCGGATCTCCGCCTCGTCGCCAACGGGTTCGCGCCGACGCCGAAGCGACTGAGCACGGCCGAGAACGCGATTCGGGGGAGCAGCCTCTCGGAGGGCAACATCGCGTCGGCCTCGGAGAACGTCCTGCCGAACGCGGCCCCGCAGCCGGACAACGAGTACAAGCTGAATCTCGCCGACGGACTAGTCAAGCGGGCGCTGAGTAACGTCGCCTGAGTCGGCTTCTTTTTTCAGTCCCTTTCAACCGCGGTCGATCTATCAGACGAGAGCGGCACGCGACCGCGTCAGGACGCGGCGACCGCGCGGGCCTCGAAGTCGTCGAACTCCTGTGCGAGACTCGGGACGTCACCGATCGTCTGGAACGTGACGGTAAACGGAACCGACTCCCCGGGTGGGATCTCGCGGTTCGGCCGCGTGGTTCGGACGCCGATCACGTCGCCCGTCTCGTCGTAGAACGAGACGACGACATCGCTTACGTGTGGCTCCTCGCCCTCGTTTTCGACCGTTCCGGAGACGACGACGCGGCCCTGCGAGCGATCGACCACGGACGCGTCCACCGACAGGTCCGCCGTGCTCGCCGCCGTTCGTTCCGTCGTCACGGAGACGTTGTAATCGTCGACCGCGTCGCTCGCTCCGTAGTGGACGTCGAAGGGTGCAGACTCGCCCGGGCCGATCGGCTCGGCCAAGACGCCGTCGACCGTCTCGCCGACCACCTCGCCGTCACGATAGTACGTCACCGTCACCGTGACGTTTCCGACCGGATGTGACTGCCCGTTGTACACCTCACCGACGACCGTGGGCCGACCCAACCGGTCGAGGTGATACGTCGTTCCCTCGACTGTCGTCTCTCCCGCGAGCGGCGCGGCGGGGCCGTCTAACTCACCGGTGACGAGAACCTCGACGCCGACGAGTCCACCGTACGTGAGCCCCGCTGCCAACACCGCTCCGATGAGGACTGCCTTGGCGTCGACCATACTTCGAAACACAGGCCCGCAGCCGACATAAGCCCTCTGTCCGTTTCGTCACAGACGGCGAATCCGGCACGCAAACCCCCGATTGCGCCGCCTTCTTTGTCGGACCGCTCCTCCGTACAGCCGATGGTTGCGATCACGCTCTACGACGATCCGCTGAATCCGCTCGGGTGGGGCGCACAGCCGACGCTCCGACGACTGCAAGTCGAATGCGCCGAGGCCGAGTGGCGACACGTTCCGGTGGCGTTGGTCGATACGTGGGACCAGTATTCGGGCCCCGAATTTCCGGGCGGGCAGCGCACTGCGGCCGCGACGTGCCTGCAGATCGCCGAGGAGAGCGGGATGCCGATCGACGAGTACCTCTGGTTCGCGGATCCGCCCAGCACCTCGATCCCGGCGTGTGCGGGGATCGAATCCACCACCGACCCCGGGACGAGCGCCAGAGCCCGACTGTTTCGCGCCGCACGCGAGGCCATCTACCTCCGACAGACGAACCTCGACAACGAGTCGGCGGTAGCGGACCTGATCGAGACCGTATTCGAGGGCAACGAAGTCGATACTGACGGCGGCGACACCGACGGCGTGGGTGTAACGGAACGCGACACCAACGTCGGCGACGTTCCCACTGACTTCACCATCGACGCCGAGCATTCGCCGCCGGACCTCTCAGCCGTCGACGGCGTCGAAACGGTCGGCGACCGGCCCGCGTTACCTGCGGTGGTCGTCAGGGGAGACGGTCGGCCGCGCGGTCGATCCGGACGCGTCGATCTCGACAGTCTGCGTACCCTCCTCGAGGAGGCGGGCGGAAGTCCCGACCCCGAACGGGCGGTGTCTGTCGAGGAGGCTGTCGAACGGTTCTCGCCGGCTGGCTGGCTCTCCGGTGCCGAGCTGGCCGCGGTGACGGGACAGGGATACGACGAGGCGCTGGATGCGGCTCGATCCGGTCCGGAAACGGCGACAGAAGAGTTCGCAGCGGAGACGTTCGTTCGGGCTCGGACGTGGACGGATCGCTGATACTGTCGGCTGTACCTGTTTCAAACTATTCGCGACTCCGGGGTCGCGAAATGCTTCACAGACGTACAGCCGACAGTATGTCGAGCGCTACTGTTTTGCCGTTAGCCCCGGGAGAGACACAGAGACCGATGTCGCTGAACGTATTCGAGATTCGGGGCGTCTACGTGTTCCGCGGTGAGGGGGAGTCGATCCCGCCGTCGCTACAGCGGTACTACAACGACGCGGAGAATCGATACGAAGTTCCCGAGAGGGACGCTCTCGACGACCTCCCCGGCGAGTGGGAGCTGATTTCCGATCTGGACGCCTACCGCGTCGTCTTCGATCGCGACCCCCCAGAATCGATTCGATCCGAGGCGGTGTTCGAAGATGAAGGGCCACTGCGGACGACTCTTCTCTGTCCGGACGACGCGGCGGTCGAACGCGCGATCGAGGCGGGCGGGCGACCTATCGCAACCGACGAGTAGACCGGTCGCTTCGAGACTCGGCAGTCGCCGACGCTCTGCCGCGTCCGAGCCCTATTCGCGGACGGCAGCGAGTCCGGCGTCAGTTCGCGATCCGAACCGACAGGTCCGCGCCGACGAGGCCGAAGACCGACCACGCGATCGTCAGCACCAACAGCATCGCGAACGTGACGGGCCAAAGCGTCACGCCGAACGTGCCGATGATGAACCCGGACCACGCGCCGAACAGTCCGACGAGGAGGACGATCACCGTCGTCGTGATCGCGGCGAACGCTCCGGCAACGACACCGGCGACGCGCTCTTCACCGATCGGCGAGAGCCTCGCTGCGACGGTTCCCCCGATGAGCGGCCACCCCACGAGGAGAACGAGGTAGCCGATGCCGCCGCCGACCTGCAGGCCGAACAGGTGGATCAGTCCCAGTACGGTGATGACGGCGGCTCCGACGACGTCGGGCGCGGCTTTCAGACCGCTCGACTCTGTGTGTGTGACGCTTGTTGCCATACCCGGCGTTTCTCGGGGTAGCTGGATAAAAATACCGCCGACAGCGCCCGTTTGGACGCCACGAATAGCCGCCGAGAGGCTTTCAGACCGGTTCGTATCGCTTCACGAGGTCCCAGTACTCTGCGGGGGTGTCGACGTCGGCGAAGATCCGTTCGTCGTCGACGGGGACTGAGCGGGTGTCGGTGGCGTCGGATCGAACCACCGCTCGGGCACCTTCGTCGAGTGGAGCAGCAGCGAGCGCGTCGAACGTATCCGCCAAGAAGAGCGGTGGATGGCCCCGACCGCCGTCGGTACTCGGAACGAGGACGTCGCCGCCGTCGGCAGCGGCGCTCGCGAGGCTCTCGACGACTGCCACAGGCGTCACCGGGCAGTCGACCGGATTCAAGAATACGCCGTCGGCGTCGCGTTCGACCGCGTACTCGACGGCCACTCGGACCGAAGAGAGCATCCCCGATTCGTAGTCGGGGTTGTCGCGGACGACGGCGTCCGACAGGTCAGCACGTGTGCGGACCTCTGCGGCTTCGTGACCGAGGACGACGACCGGGTCGATGTCGAGGCCCGCGTACGTCCCGACGAGTCGCTCGACGAACCGTCGGCCGTCGAACGTCAGAAGCGGCTTGGGAAAGCCGCCCATTCGGGTCGACTTCCCGGCGGCGGTGATCGCGGCGACGAAGTCGGCCATCTCACTCGCGTTCGAGGTGGTCCGTCAGTTCATCGAGGAAAAAGAACTTCATCATCACCGACTGGAAGACCGACATTCCGTTGAGGTTGTCCGCCATTCGGGACGTGACCGCCTCCTGTTCGGAGAGCAGTTGCAGCACGGTTCGGGCCTCCTCGATTTCGGGGGCCATATCGTCGAGGAACGCTTGGTAGGCGTCGGTGTCTAACTCGTCGTGGTGGTCGGGAACGGCTTGTGCGGCCTCGTAGCCGTCGGCGAGCCCGTCCTCGAAGTCGTGGAGGTACTCTTTGGCCTGACCGGTACCCGACTGAATCGTCTCTCGGTCGATCCCTTCTCCCGCGAAGGAGATCAGGAACTCGTAGGAGATCTCGACCTGCTCGATCGCCTCACGCAGATCCGACACTGGCGTTTGAGACATGGCACTCAGTTGCGTAGCTCACCGTATTACTCTTCGGGAACCCGGGCCCACGAACCGGTTGTTAGCTGGCGCACGTCGCCGTCGCGTTTGAGGCGGTGCAAGGTGATGCGGCAGGTCTCCTCGGTGACGTCGAGACACGCGCGTATCTCCGGAGTGAACGCCGATTTGAGGGTCGAAAGCACCGCCACGGCGCGCTCGCCGTGGTCCTCCGGGCTGAAGCTCTCGGCGTTCATCGGTGAGGTGCCGTACTGTTGCATCACGTTCCGACTCTGCGTTCCCGTCGTGTCCCCCAAGTCACCGAGTTCGGGGTCCTGCGTCCGTACCGCATCGCGTACCGCATCGAAGCCGGCCGCTCCGTCGACGACTATCGTTCTCGCCGGTCCGTCGACGCGGTAGACCGGTGCGCGAAAGACCTCGTTCGTCGTCGGTTCCGACCCTTCGTCGGCGTCGTCGTTGGTGTCGGTCTCGTCGTTGATGTCGGCGTCGGTGTCGGCGTTGGTGTCGGAGTCGTCTTCGGTATCGGCGTTGGTACCGGCATCCCTGCCGTCGTCAACGTCGTCGAGATAGCTCCGTGGTCGAAGCGGTGCCGTTTCGGGCGTTCCCCGGACCTCGAACTCCTTCAAATCCGAAACCGTCTGTCTCGCCCCTTCGAGATCTCGGCCCACCGCGGCGGCGGCGCGGCGGGAACCAACCGCGTCGACGACGCGCTCGGCGTCGACACCGGCTGCTGTCGCTGCCTCGTGGATCGCTCCCGGAGCGTTCACCGGTTCGCCCGCCGCGAACGTCCGGTCTGCGAGCGCTCTCGCGAGCGCGAACGCCGCGTCGGCACCGCTGTACGCCCTCGCGGCGGCGATCGCCTCACAGGCAGCCCACGACGACGGGAGGTCCTCGGCCGTCAGCGAATCCGCGACAGGCATCGTCGACGCCGATCGCAGATCCGACAGTTCGTCCGCGACCTCGCTGAAAACGTCGTCGGTCGCTTCCGGAACCGAGACGACACACCGATACCGGAACTCGACGTCGTCGAAGACGTATTCGAGTTGCGACCGGACGGCCCGTCGTCGGTACGCCGCAGGGGACAGCGGATCCGAAAAGAGGGTGATGGTGACGTCGGACATACGTCTCCGTTAGTGCGGTGGCAAAAAGAGGTAGTGGTCGGCGGTGCGGAGACGTCGGTTAGCGCTTGGCGTCGTCGTCAGCGACGTCGCCGCCGTCGGTCGCCTTCGACCCGCCGATCTGCCAGCTCGTCGGCGAGTACTTCTCGGCGTACTCCTCGACGGTGACGCGCCCGGTGATCATACTCTTCGTGATCGCCCACTCGTTGGGACGCAGCGCGAAGTAGACGTGACCCATCACGAGGGCCACCAGCGCGACTGCGAAGAAGTCGTGAAAGACGAAACTCCACGCGATCAGTCCCGGGACGTCGGCCGTCCCGAGTCCGAACTGCATACCGAGGAAAGAGAACTCCCGCGTCGGACCCCACAGCGGTTCGAGACTCACTCGTCGGATGAGAACGAACCCGGTCGCGATGATCGCGAGAGTCGCTCCGGTGACGCCCCAGTGAAGCAGCTTCTGGGCGCTCGGATACTCGAACTGACGTGGGTACTCATCGGCCTGTCCGATCAGGTTTTTGAACCGCCGCCAGAGGTCTTTGGCGTCGTTGACGCCGAACCACATCTTCGACCACGTCCCTTTGTACGCCACGTGGCCGAGGTGGAAGACCACGTAGCCGATGAGCACGATGGACGAGATGATGTGGATGTTGAGCCACGACAGCCCCGGCACCGCCCGAAGCGTTACTTCGGTGTTCATAATCACGAATCCCGAGAGCATCAGCGCGAAGATTGCGATCGCCATCACCCAGTGGGAAACGCGCTGTGCGAGGGAGAACCGCTTGATCTCGTCGACGCCCTGTTCTTCGAGCGACTGTTCGACTTCCGATTTCGACGGGTCGTCCGGACGGGACGTGTGATCCGTCGGATTCCACAACTCGCGGAGTACGTAGTGGATCAAGAACGTGAGTGTGCCGATGAACGCGAATACGAGCAGAATATCCCAGCTGAGGCCGACGATGACCTCACGTCCCGCCCGTTGCGCGTACCTGAATATGTCTATTCCGAGAGGCATACCCTAATGATCTTCACACCAAGACTTAAAGTTAGGGTAGCCGGAACATGGTGGTGTTTCCCATACCGGTGCGTGCTGCGATTCTGCACGCGACGATGCCGACACCGGTGTCGACGACTCGATGTACTGGCGGATTCGTGACGCTGCTCAGCGGCCAGTGTAGTCGGTACCTACTTGGAAACGACCGCGGATACGAGACGGTCAGCACCGCCACAGGGGGCGTCACTCACATATACATCCGGTCTTCCGGCAGTTCGTCGTCGTGCTCTTCCATCCGTTCTGCGAGCTCAGCGTAGTACTGTTCGACCTCGGTCGCGAACGCTTCGAGCGGAGCGGCGTCGATGCCGACATTGTAGACGGCCTCGACGGTCTCGACCAACCGGATCGCCGCCTGAACATCGGGGATCTGTGCGTGGACCGGCGTCACGAACGCACAGACGCCCAGCGCGGAGTCGAGTCCGCATTCGACCAGCGCGGCGTTGGTGCCGTCGAGGAATCCGCGACCCATCGGTGCGATCGTCGTCTCACTGAGCCGGCGTTCGCGGTAGTCGTCGGTGGCGATGTAGTAGGTTCTGTGTTCTTCGGGCCCGTGCAGGATAGGAACGCCCGACAGAATCGCGATTTCGCGGACCCCGTTCGCCTCGGTCCAGTCCAAGATGGCGTTGGCGAACGTCCGTCCCGCGCCCACGGGAATGAACAGCTCACCGACGAGAACCGTTATGTCGAGGTCGTCGCGCGAGAACAGACGGGTGTGGTGCCGCGGCCGGCCGTTCTCGAACGGCGTCACGGTGGGCAACCCCTCGACGGAGAGGTGGCCCTGCTCGTGGAGGTCGAGGTGATCGACGAGATAGTCCGCAGCGGTGAGTCCCGCGAGCCCGAACGCAGAGAATCCCGCCAAGAGGGTCTCGCTCGGTGCCGTCTCGTGCGTAATCGTGAATCCGGGGGTGTGTTGGGGGGCGCTCATCGTCTGCATATTCGGCGACCTGTCACCTTATTGTTTCCTCGCCGGGGACATCGTCGGCACGCGAATTCGACCCACAAGGTCGGAACGCTTTTTGTGCGACCCTCTCGTGGTCGGAGATATGCAGTCCGCGACGACTCAGACGACGCCGATCTTCGGGGCCATCTCCGGCAACGAGGTGCTCGTCGCCGTGCCGCAGTGGCTCAAGTTCCCGGGGTGGCGGGTTGTGTTCGCGGTCGTCGCCGTCGCACTCGGGGTGCTGCTCTCGCGGTACGTCGTCCGGCTCACGGGCCGATCGGTCGCAAAGAGATTCCGTCGCCAGAGCGTCGCGCAGACGGTTCTCCGGTTGGTTCGACTGTCAGTCGTATTCGTTTCTATCGGGGCCGCAGCCAGAATTCTCGGCCTCGAAGTCGGCGACTTGGTACTCTCCGTCACGGTGTTCTCCGCGGTGTTGGGTATCGTGCTCGCACCGATCGTCGGCAGCGTCATCAACGGGCTGTTCATTCTCGCGGACGAGCCCTACGAGATCGGCGATCTGATCGAACTGGACGACGGCCGAAAGGCGTTCGTCGACGAGATCACGATCCGCTACACGAAACTCTTCACATTGGATAACACCTCGCTCGTCATTCCGAACTCGTCGATCAGAGATCACTTCGTGACGAACTACTCCGCGGAGGACGAACGCGTTCGCCTCTCGATCGAGGTCGTCGTCACCTACGAATCCGACACCGAAACCGCTCGGAAGCTGATGCGACGCGCGGCCGCGGCCGACGAGGAAGTGATCGAGGGCGGCCCCGACATCCGCGTCGGGAGCGCGCGCTACCCCGCCCGTCCGACGGTCCTCCGGTCGTCGTTCGGCGACGACGGGGTCGTGCTAACGCTCCGGTACTGGGCGAAGCAACCGTACAAGATGCCGACGATCGAATCCCGCGTTCGTGATCGGATCTGGGAGTCCTTCCGCGCGGCCGACGCTCCGATCGAGTTCGCCTACCCGCACCGTCATCTGATCTTCGACGAGACGAGCGGGACGGTCGACGCCACCGTCGGCGCGAGGGGAGTCGCCCGTGACACGGAGCGTCCGGTGAACGGCCAATCTACTCCCGAACGCGGGGTCGACGAGGAGTGAGCGGTCGCCGGTGCGACGTGTTGGTGGCAGCGTCCGCCGCCGTTACTCGTCGGCGCGGACAGTGATCACCGTACAGTCGAGCTTCTGGCGCAGGTACGTTTCGATGTCGGGATCGTCGAGGAACCGACGCAACATCGTGCGCCACCGACCGGCCTGTTTCGAGCCGAGGACGACGACGTCGGCGTCGTCGGCCGCGATCTCTTCGAGGATGGTCTCTTCGACCAGAAATCCCCGCCGAACCACGTAGCGAGTCCGCTCCAGCGGTCCGAACACTGATTCGACCGCGCGCTTCAGTTCGGCGCGCGTCACGCCTTGGTTCTCTTGATACAGATCCACGTGGAGAACTGTCAGTTCGGCCTCGCGCTCTTTGGCGATCCGCACCGCCTCCGAAAGCGTAGCCCGTGAGTGCTTCGATAAGGGGTACCGAACGGGAACCACGACGCGCGTCATTATCGTGATGGATGAATCGACAGCCCCTGAACGTTTCCACTTGGGGCCGGCAGCCGGATTCGAGTCTCGTGATCGCGTTGTCACCGGTTCCGCAGACGAGTGCGTCGGGCTCGTCGCGCTGGAAAAATGAAGTCGTCGATGTGGTCGACCCGAGCAGTACGGAGTCGCTAGCGGGCCGTTACTCGCCGTCTCGGAGTTCGAAAGCGACTGTGACTTCGGCTTGGTACTCGCGTCCGTCGACGGATGCGACCTCGACGCCGAGTTCGTCGACTTCGATCCAGTGAACGTTATCGAGTGTCGCTTCTGCGCGGTCGATCGCGTCGTCCACCGCGTGATCGAAGCTCTCTCCACTCCGGCCGATCAGGGTTACTTTTTTGAACACCATCGTCGGGTGGGAGTACAGCACGGAACAGGATAAGTCTCGGGGGCGAGAGAGACCTCTTTTGAGTAACCACTGTCGACGAACGTACAGAGCCGTTCGTTCTGAGAGGTGTCTGTACACTTTCCGCACCAATAGCGCCCGATAATCGGGTGTCTTATCAATTACCGCCGAGATAGTCGTAGCCAGCAATGAGTCAACGAGAGACGTGGGCGACGCGCGCGGGGTTCATTCTCGCCGCCGTCGGCTCGGCAGTGGGACTGGGAAACATCTGGCAGTTCCCCTTCAAGACGTCCGAGTACGGCGGGGCGACGTTCCTCGTCGTCTATCTGGTCGCCGCACTGGGGATCGGGCTCCCGGCGATGCTCGCGGAGTTCGTCATCGGGAGGAAGAGCAACCTGAACGCCATCAGCGCGTTCGAGAAACTGGGTCACAGAAACTGGCGGTGGGTCGGCATCCTCGGCGTCGGCACCGGCTTCTGGATCCTGTCGTACTACAGCGTCGTCGGCGGCTGGGTGCTTCGCTACCTCGGCGGCAGCCTCACCGGGGCGTACTTCGCCGACCCCGCGGGCTACTTCGGACAGGTCTCGGCCGGTCCCGAAGCGCTCGCGCTCCACGCGGTGTTTATGGCGCTCGTCATCGCCATCGTCGCCGGCGGTGTCGAAGACGGCATCGAGAAAGCGACGAAGCTGATGGTTCCCAGTATCGTCGTCATCCTCGCAGTCCTCGGCATCTGGGTGTTCACGCTGCCCGGATCCGGACCGGGGTACAGTTACTTCCTCTCGCCCGACCTCTCGCAGCTCAGTCTGAGCGTCTCCTTCGATCCGCTCCCCTCCTTCAGCGGGCCACTCACGGAGATCATTCCGTTCGCGGTGAGTCAGGCGTTCTTCTCGCTGTCGCTCGGGATGGGCGCGATGATCACCTACGCCTCCTACGTCGGCGAGGATCAGAGCCTGTTCAGTGACAGCATCACCGTCGTCGTGTTCAACAGCGCGGTCGGCGTCCTCGCGGGCTTCGTCGTCATCCCGCTGTTGTTCGTGCAGGGTATCGAACCGGGCAGCGGCGGTGCGGGCGCGCTGTTCGTCAGTCTCGCGACCGCCTTCGGACAACTACCGGCCGGCCGACTCGTCGGTACGGTCTTCTTCGTGGTCGTCCTGATCGCGGCGCTGTCGTCGGCGATCAGCCTCCTCGAAGTGGTCGTCTCCTACGCCGTCGACAACTACGGCGCGCGTCGCCCACAGATCGCCACCGCCCTCGGTGGCCTCATCTTCCTGCTCGGGATCCCCTCGGCCTGGGATACCGCGTGGCTCGGATGGTTCGACACGCTCGCATACCAGTTCCTCCTCCCGCTGTCGGTGCTCGGGATTCTGCTCTTCATCGGCTGGGTGTACGGTCGCCCGGCCGTCGAGGAACTGCTCACGGGCACCTCGATCGGCAGTGGCGTCGGCGTGACGTGGCTGTGGCTCGTCCGGACTGTCGTCGTCCTCGGCGTCCTCCTGACGCTGGCGCTCGGCGTCCAGACGCTGTTTTTCGCCGAGAACCCGGCGATCATCCCGCCGCTGTAAGCGGTCCGAGAACGGGATTTATGGATCGCCAGAAAAATATAACCGACGAGAGTGCGTATACACCGTATGAGTATCACCCGTGACGAAAATGTGCTCGGCGGAGAGCCGCGGATCGACGGAACGCGTGTCGGTGTGCGTCACGTCGCCGCACGGGTGATTGACAGCGGACAATCTCCCGCTCACGTCGCAGATCAACTCGACGTGTCCCTCGCAGACGTGTACGAATCTCTCTCCTACTACTACGCCCATATCGACGAGATGCGCGAACTCGAAAAAGAGACCGAAGCTGCGTTTGAGCGAGTTCGCGAGTCATCACTGAAACCCAAAGAGACTGTGCAGTGACGAGTGCGCGGATTCTGCTCGACGAACACGTCGGTCGGGTCATCGAACGGGTTCTCTGAGAACGCGGCCACAATGTCGAACAGGCGAAAGACAAGTTCGGGGAATACACGAGCGATGCCGAGTTGGTAGCGTGGTGCAGTGAAAATAGCAGTATCCTGTTGACGAACAACGCGAAAGACTTCGAACGGCTACACCACGAGTACGATCACGCTGGAATTCTTCTCTACTACGACCAGCAACTACCAGACGCTGATCCGGAATGACTCGCTCGCACAGTTGACAAGGTTATCGATCAGTACGGGTTCGACGGAGTGAAGAACCAACTCGTCGATCTCGGTGAGTGGTACGAGTGGCTCCAAGAGTGACATTCGACCGTCCGTACCGCAATATACCGCGATACTGTGCGAACCGATCTCTCCGCCTTACGACGATTGCTCGCCGCGACACTGCTCGATGACTTCGCCGACGATGTCGCGGTCGGCCGCGATGAGATAGCGCCGACCGTTGACCAGTTTCGTGGAGTGCTGGACGGCGACGTGGCCGCCGGACTCGGCGATGACGACGGAGCCCTCGGGGAGCGCCTCCGCGACAACCTCTCCCGCAGCGGGTGCGTCGTAGTCGATTCGAATATCGAGGACTTCGAGTTCGCCGGTGACCTCCTCTAACGTTCGGACGTCGCTGCCGGAAAGCGCGTTGACGGCCGCGCGGACGCTCGCGCGCTCGGGGAAGTACACCTCGTCGACGAACTCCTCGTACTCGTCGCCGGCGCGGTCCTCGATGCGAGCGACGGTTCGGATCCCCGTGGCGTATCGCTTAGCGGCCATACAGACCACGAGATTCGTGTCCTCCTTGTCGGTGAGCGCGCCGACGACGCCCGTCCGCTCGGTGATCGCCTCCTCGAGCACCGACGGCTTCGTCGCGTCGCCTTGAATGACCTGGACGTCGTCGCCCTCGATCTGACCGTTCGGTTCGGGATCAACGACGGTCACTGCACACCCTCGATCGGCGAAGTGCTGGGCCACTCGGTGTCCAACGCGTCCGCTCCCGGCGATCACGACGTGCTCCAAATCAGTCATATTTATTCATTATAGTGATGGTAAATAAGCGTCTCCCCGAGTAACTGATGGCCTTCAAGTGGTGACGTGTGAGGAGGCCGGTTCGTCGGCCACGGGGCGTCGGCTCGCAACACGAGACGGATCGCCGGGGTCGTGACGGACGTCCGTCGTATCGGCCAGTTGAGAGAGGTTCGGTCCGAAAGCGACTTACTCGCGAGCGGTGGACTGAGAGGCAATGACACGTGAGACGTGGGCGACACGCGCGGGGTTCATCCTCGCCGCCGCCGGCTCGGCAGTGGGATTGGGTAACATCTGGCGATTCCCGTGGGTCACCGCGGACAACGGCGGCAGCGCCTTTTTATTGGTCTATCTCGGCATCGTACTGCTCGTCGGCGTCCCCGGCCTGTTGGGAGAGTTCGTCGTCGGTCGCCGCGGCAAAAAGAGCCCCGTCGGCGCGTTCCGTGACCTTTCTGGCTCCCGAATTTGGGGGCTCTGGGGCGTCTTTTACGTCGTCACCGCCATCGCGTTGATCTCGTTTTACAGCGTCGTGGGTGGGTGGATTCTGCGGTACTTCGGTGAGAGCGCGCTCGGGCTCGTCGGCGCACAGCCCGCGTACTTCACCGAACCCGGCGCGTACTTCGGCGGCGTCGCCGCGGGCCTCGACGCGCTCGGCTTTCACCTGCTCTTTCTCGGCGTGACCGCGCTCGTCGTCTACGCGGGCGTCCGCCGCGGGATCGAGTTGGGTACCAAAGTGATGGTGCCCGCCGTCCTCGCGCTGCTCATCGGCCTCGCGATCTGGGCCGGAACGCGCCCGGGCGCGGCCGAGGCGTACGCCTTTTACCTCCGTTTCGACATCGCGACGGTCCGCGCGAACTTCTTCGACGTGCTCGCGCCCGCGGCGGGACAGGCGCTGTTCACCCTCTCGCTCGGTGCGGGGACGATGATCACCTACGCGTCCTACATCGACGAGGACCGCTCGTTGCCCTTCGACGGGACGGTCATCGCCGTGCTCAACACCATCGTCGGAGTACTCGCGGGGCTCGTCGTTTTCCCGCTGCTGTTCTCGCTGGGCGTCGACCCCTCCCAGACCGCGCCCGGTCCGGGTGCGCTGTTCGTCGGGCTCGCGGGCGCGTTCTCGCAACTACCGGCCGGCGCGCTCGTCGCGACCGCCTTCTTCGGCGTCGTCGTCCTCGCGGCGCTGTCCTCCTCGATCAGTATGCTCGAAATCCCCGTCTCGTTCCTCGTCGACGAGTACGGCCTCTCGCGGCCCCGCGCGGTCGCGCTCGTGACTGTCGCGGTCGTCGTGACCGGCGGGATCTGCGCGTTCAATCCGACAATCGCGGGCGTCGGCGTCTTCGGCTTCGTCGCGGGACCGCTCGTCGACACGCTCCTGACGGCCGGGCTGGCCGCAGTGCTCGTCTTCGTCGGCTGGGTGATGGGCCGCGACGCCGTCGCGGAACTTCGCTCCGGCGCTGGCGGGCTGACGGACGCGCTCGCGACCCCGTGGCTGCTGGGTGCGGGCGTCGTGCTGCCGATCTTCCTCCTGTTCACGCTACTGACGACCTTCGGCGTCGACGCCAGCATCGGCTTTTGGCCAACTGTCGGCGTCGCCGTCCTCGTCAGTGCGGCGGCGTTCCTTGGGGTCCGGACTGACCGGTCGTTAGTGTAGTCATCAGTGCCCCAGCGAGAGTGTCCGCCGTCGGATCGCACCGCAGCTCGGGCAGATGTGACGATACTGGACGACGTGCCCCGTCGTCACGGCCTGCCATTCGCCGTCGTCATCGTCGTAGCCGCACTTCGGACAGACGAGGTCGACCTCGCTGTACCGCGTCTTCAATCGCTCGAACGGTGATCTGTGCGCGCTCGCCATTGTGCTACTGTCTACCACGGTCTCCAGCACGATAAATATAATTATTGTTTAAAGGAGTTTTCTGCTGCACCGAATTATCGACGTTCGACGAACCTTCCCTTATCGGATTGCGGAAACCCTTTTGCCTCCCGTCGGTACGTACGGGACGATGATTGGAGGTGGTCCGACGTGACGATGGAGGACCGTATCGAGGAGCTACGCGAGAAGCGCGAGCGCGCGCTGAAAGGCGGCGGCGAGGCGCGCATCGAAGCCCAACACGACAAGGGCAAGATGACCGCCCGCGAGCGGATCGACTACTTCCTCGACGACGGGACGTTCAGCGAAATCGACCAGCTCCGAACCCACCGGAACCACAACTTCGGGATGGAGGAGAAACAGCTCCCGGGCGACGGCGTCGTGACCGGCTACGGCGAGGTCGACGGCCGAAAGACGTTCGTCTTCGCGCACGACTTCACCGTCTTCGGGGGCTCGTTGGGTGAAGTTCTCGCCGAGAAAATAACCAAGGTGATGGATAAGGCCGTCGAGGTCGGCGCGCCGGTCGTCGGCCTCAACGACTCGGCGGGCGCGCGGATTCAGGAAGGCGTCCAATCGCTCGCGGGCTTCGGCGAGATCTTCCGTCGCAACACCGAGGCATCGGGCGTCGTCCCGCAGATTTCGGCGATTATGGGCCCCTGCGCGGGCGGCGCGGTCTACTCGCCCGCCCTCACCGACTTCACGTTTATGGTGAAGGACACGAGCCACATGTTCATCACCGGCCCCGACGTGATCAAAACAGTCACTGGCGAAGAAGTCAGCTTCGAGGAGCTCGGCGGCGCGGTCACACACGCGTCGACCTCGGGCGTCGCGCAGTTCGCCTGCGAGACCGAGGAAGAGGCCCTCGACGACATCCGACGGCTGCTCTCGTATCTCCCGCCGAACAACGTCGAGGACCCACCGCGCGTCGATCCGTGGGACGATCCCGAGCGGGCCGACGAGTCGCTGAATTCCGTTGTGCCTGACGAGCCCAGAAAGCCCTACGATATGCGCGACGTCTTCGACGGTGTCCTCGACGAGGGCTCCTTCTTCGAGGTCCACGAGAACTTCGCGAAGAACGTCCTCGTCGGCTTCGCCCGCCTCGACGGCCACTCCGTCGGCGTCGTCGCCAACCAGCCGCGGGTCAACGCCGGCACGCTCGACATCGAAGCCTCCGAGAAGGCCGCGCGGTTCGTCCGCATCTGCGATTCGTTCAACGTTCCCATCGTCACCTTCGTCGACGTGCCCGGATTCCTCCCCGGGACGGATCAAGAGCACGAGGGAATCATCCGCCACGGCGCGAAGCTCCTGTACGCCTACTCGGAGGCGACGGTGCCGCTTCTGACGGTCATCACGCGAAAGGCCTACGGTGGAGCGTACGACGTGATGGCCTCGAAACACCTCGGAGCCGACGTCAACTACGCGTGGCCGACCGCCGAGATCGCCGTGATGGGCCCGCAGGGCGCGGTCAACATCCTCTACAGCGACGAACTCGCGATGGCCGACGACCCCGAGGCGCGTCGCGACGAGTTGATCGAGGAGTACCGAGAGGAGTTCGCGAACCCCTACACCGCCGCCGACCGCGGCTTCATCGACGCCGTGATCGAACCACCGGAGACGCGCGAGAGACTCGTTTCGGATCTCGAACTGCTCCGCTCGAAGCGCGGGTCGCTTCCCGACAAAAAACACGGGAATCTCCCGATCTGAGCGCCGATGGAGGAAAAAAAGGACCTCGCTGACAGTCTCTCGATCCCCGACGACGCCGACGACGAGGAAGCCGCTGCGATCGTCGCCGCGATCGCCGCGCACGTTGCCGACGGCGAGCGCGAGCGCG
>Ga0207851_100209_pt1 | contig 40357 bp, 32 predicted proteins | sample A23E3SouthBayCA_FD_187747 | JGI IMG/M metagenome (GOLD analysis project Ga0207851, IMG submission 187747) | Aerobic enrichment media microbial communities from Eden Landing Ponds, California, USA - A23 E3 (SPAdes) | ecosystem: Environmental > Aquatic > Marine > Unclassified | place: Emeryville... | reverse complement strand
ACCTCTGTGAGACTCGAACGGCCGTCGAAACCCCCGCGACCCGGCCGCGGACTCAGAACCGCCGTTCGTCCCGCCGGATCGCGTCGGCGACGTCGTCGAGGTGGGTGTAGCCGTCGGCCGCCCGGCGCAGCGCGTCGGACATGGGCTCTTCGAAGGCCGCGGCCTCGACGACTTTCCCCTGGTCCTGGACGTACCGGACGGCGCGGACGAAGTCGCGGTCGCCGGTGACGACGACGGCCACGTCGTAGGCGTCGGTGAACCCGCGCGCGATCAGCTCCGTCGCCAGCCGGATATCGGCCTCTTTCTCCTTGAAACCGTCACCGTCCCGGTTCAGCTCCGTCGAGTCGACGCGAAAGCCGTTCGTCTCGAGGAAGCCGTAGAAGCTCTCTTTCTCGCCGCGGTTGCCCGGTTCGTGCGAGTCGAACCAGTATCCCCGGACGAAGTCGCGGTCGCCGACGAGTTCGTCGACCAGGCTGTTGACGTCGTAGTCGAAGCTCCCCCCGCCGAACTGCTTGGCCCCGCGGACGAGGTTCTGCCCGTCCACGAAGACCATCGTTCGTTTGCCAGCCATCCCGTCGTGAGACGCACGACTGGGTGAAAAATGGCGGGGCGGCCGTCTTAGGCGACTTTCTCGTCGCCGTCCCACTCGGTGGAGTCGCCCCAGTTAGCGGAGTCGCCACCGAGAACGCGGCTGCGGACGCCGGAACTGTCAGAGCACTGGATACCCGAGGACGCTCGTCGCGATACATCCCGGGCGTCCGTTCCGTACTGTCCTCTCGGGTCGGGACTCGCCGATCTCGACCGATATGTCTCCCGGCAGTAAACTACCCGTTTATTTTATAAACTATGCATAGAGACAACCACTTGCATGGCACAAATTACCAATCCGTCCGCGTTCAAGCATCAATCACTCGGAAAGCAGATTTTGTTCGCCATCGTCACACTCGGTATTTACACGATATACTGGTGGCACGTCACGAACAAGCAACTGAACGAGGGGACAGACGCGAACATCAGCGTGGGTCTGCGAACCGTGGGTATGTTCATCCCGTTCTACAACTTCGTCGTGATGTGGCGAACGTCGCACGACGCCGAGGCGGTCACGGACCAGGACGGCGTTCTCCTGTTCCTGTTGCTCCTCGTGTTCGCTCCGGCGGCGTGGTACCTGATCCAGTCGGGTATCAACGGGGTCGCACAGGGCCAGTAACCGGTCGGACCGCGACCGGTCGCGGCGACACATTTTCTCGACGGCGACGCTCCCTCGGGAACGCGGAGCGGCCCGTTTCCGCTACGCGACTCTCTCGTCGCCGTCCCACTCGGCGGAGTTGTCCTGCGGGTCGTAGCCCAGCGCCTCCTTCGCGCGTTCCAGCGAGTAGTACTTCCGGTCGTTGTCGGAGATGCCGTAGACGATCTCGAAGTCGTAGTCGGCTTCGAGGGAGCAGCGGTGGATGCGGGCGCAGTCGGGGTAGGAGAGCCACATGGCCTGGCCGCGCTCGTAGTCGATGGGCGGGTGGCCGCGAGTGAGGTTGCCGATGCGGATGTTGCAGACCGAGATCCCGTGTTCGTCGTGGTAGTAGCGGCCCATGACCTCGCAGCTGGCCTTCGAGATGCCGTAGTAGTTGCCGGGGCGGGGGAACTCGGTGCCGTCGAGGAGGAAGTCGTCGTGCGGGCGGTACATCTCGGGGGTGCGCTGGTCGGTCTCGTAGGCGCCGACGGCGTGGTTCGAGGAGGCGAAGACGAACTTCTCGACGCCCTCGTCGACGGCGGCCTCGTACATCTTCTGCGTGCCGTCGATGTTCGTCGAGAGCACGGAGTCCCACGGGGCGTTGGGACGGGGGTCGCCCGCGAGGTGGATGACCGCGCCGACGCCCTCCATCGCCGCCGCGACCGCCTCGTCGTCGACCACGTCGCCCACGAGGTACTCGTGGGCGGGTTCCTCCTCGGGCGGGTTGTGAAAGAGGAGTTTCCACTGGTACTCGTCGCCCAGCCCCTGGAGAATCGCCTCGCCGACGCGCCCGCCCGCGCCGGTGAGTAACACTGGGTCGTCCATTCGGGTGTACCTGTGCGACCACCCAGTAAGTAAGATACGATCCCGCACGTCCCCTGTCAACCGACGGGAAGATCGCACACGTCGGCAGAGAACGCGCCACCGGGGGAGGTGCGTCCTTTTTATCCACAGAGACCGGAAGAGCGGCCATGAACCCCTCCGACGCGACCGCCGAAGCGCTCGGTCGCGCGTGGCTGGCCGACGACGCCTGGGACCTCCTCACGCGGCTGACCGAACTCGACGACCGGCTGGGCGGCCACCCCGGCGAGCGCCGCGCGGCCGAGTACGTCGCCGAGGCCTTCACCGACGCGGGTGTCCGCGAGGTGCGCGAGGACCCCTTCCCGGTTCAGCGCTGGACCCGCGACCGCGTCGAGTTCGCCGTCTCGGTGCCCGACCGCGGCGTCGAGCGGTCGTTCGAGGCGGTCGCGCTTCCCTACTCGCCGGCCTACGAGGGCGAAGCGCCGCTGGTCGACGTCGGCCACGGAACGCCCGACGAACTCGACGAGACGGACGTGGCCGGCGCCGTTGCCCTGACTCGCACCGCGACGCCGCCGTGGTTCGACCGGCCGTACCACCGCGCCGAGAAGGTGGGCCACGCGGCCGCCGCCGGCGCCGAGGCGTTCGTCTTCGTCAACCACGTCCCCGGCCAGTTGCCGCCCACGGGCGCGTTGCGGTTCGACGCCGAAGCGGTCATCCCCGGCATCGGCGTCAGCAAGGAAACCGGCGCGTGGTTGGCCGACTACGCCGCCGAGGGCGCCCGAGCGCGCGTCCGCGTCGACGCCGCGACCGAATCGGGAACGAGTCGCAACGTCGTCGGACGGGTCGGTCCCGACCAGGAGGACGCAGACGCGGTCCTCGTTATCGCCCACTTCGACGCCCACGACGCCGGCGAGGGTGCGCTGGACAACGGCTGCGGGATCGCCACCGTCGCCGCCGCCGCACGGGTCCTCGCCGCGATGGACCTCCCGCGACCCGTCCGCGTCGCGGGCGTCGGCTCCGAGGAACTCGGGCTGGTCGGGAGTCGGGCGCTGGCAGACCGGACCGACCTCGGCGGCGTTCACGCGGTCGTCAACGTCGACGGCGCGGGGCGCTTTCGCGACCTGAACGTCCTCGCCCACGCCTCCGAGGCGATGGCCGACCTCGCCGAAGCGCTGCTCGGCGACATCGGCCATCCCGCCGACGTGAGCACGCGTCCCCACCCCTACAGCGACCACTGGCCGTTTCTCCAGAACGGCGTGCCCGTCGTTCAACTCCACAGCAAGAACCCGGACGCCAGCGGGACGTGGGACCGCGGATGGACCCACACTCGCGCCGACACGCGCGACAAAGCCGATCTACGGACCCTCCGCGAGCACGCGATGATCCTCGCGCTGCTCGTCGCCGAGGTGGCCGGCGCGGACCTGCCCCGACTCGACCCCGACGAGATACGCGCGCGCCTCGAAGACGGCGGCGCCGACGAGGGGATGCGCGCCGCCGGCATCTGGCCCGACGAGTGGTCGTGAGTGTGAGAATCGACCGAGGACAGCGTGAAATCCCCTGCTTGAATTACAGCGACAGCCACCGCCAACAGCCTGAAAGCCCCGACGCGTTCGACTCGCGCGCCTCGCTGCGCGCTTCGCTCGTGCTCGCGGCAGCGCCGCTCGCATTCGAGGCGCTTCGCGCCTCGCACCCCTCGCTCCAGTGCTTGCGTCGTCGTGCTTCGTCGAACGCGTCGCCCCTTTCATTCCCACCCGCTCAGACTGTCTGACCAGCCGATGCGGGTGGGGATGAAAGGGGCCGTCCGCTCCGGTCGGGGGCTTTCACGCTGTTGGCGGTTGCTGTCACGGTACTCCCGGCAGGGGCGTTCACGCTGTTGGCGGTTGCTGTACAAGCCGTTCCTGTGGGGGCGTTCACGCAATTTGCGGGGGCAGTCCCAGTCGTTGTTGCCGAGACTGTCACACCGTCACGTCCCATCACTCGGCCCGCGGAACAACGCGCCCCCGTCGCAACACCGATAGGAAGGGCGGGCGATCCGCGGGCATGGAAAACCCGACCGTCGTCTTCCCCGAGCCCCGCGAGGTCGCCGTTGAGGACCGCGACCGCCCCGATCCCGGCCCCGAGGAAGTCCTGATCGAGACCGACACCTCGCTCGTGAGTACCGGGACCGAACTGACCGTCCTCTCGGGCGACTACCCCGAGGGGTCGAACTGGGACGACTACGGCGAGTACCCCTTCGTCGCCGGCTACGCCAACGTGGGCACCGTCGTCGATCGCCGGGGTTCCGTCACAGACCTGGACGAGGGCACGCGCGTCGCGACGTGGACGCCCCACGCCAGATTCGTCACCGCCGCGGCCGACGACTGCGTGGTCGTCCCCGAAGACGTGAGCGACGGACAGGCCGCGCCGTTCGCCATCGCACAGATCGTCTCCAACGGCGTCCGCCGCGGCCGCGTCGACTGGGGCGAGACCGTCGTCGTCTACGGACTGGGAATCCTCGGACAGTTCGCCGTCCGACTCTCCGTGCTCGCCGGCGCCGAGACGGTCGTCGGCGTCGACCTCGCGCAGTCGCGGATCGACTACCTCCCCGACCACCCCGCCGTCGTCGGCGTCGACCCGACCGCGACGGATCCCGCCGAGGCCGTCGCCGACCTCACCGACGGTGACATGGCCGACGTGACCTTCGAGGTCACGGGCAACCCCGACGTCATCCCCGAGGAGTTCGCGACCCTGCGCGACCAGGGCCGGCTCGTGCTCCTCTCCAGTCCCCACGGCGAGACCGCGCTCGACTTCCACGACCACGTCAACGCCCCCAGCATCGAGATCATCGGCGCGCACATGCTCTCCCATCCCGACACCGCCACCGCGCAGGACCCCTGGACGATGGCCCGCCACGCCGAGCTGTACTTCTCGTATCTGCGACAGGGCCGCCTCGCCGTGGACGACCTGTTCTCGCACGTCCGAAGCTACGAGGGCGCCCCCGCGCTCTACCAGTCGCTCCTGGACGACCGGACCGACGCGATGGCCGTCCGGCTGGAGTGGTAAGGCAGTCCCGAGCCAGGGCCGCAGGGATCCGAGGAACCGCCGAGGTCACTCGGCGCGGGCGTCGACGATCAGCGTCGTCGGGAGCTTGCTCATCAGCTCGGGCGTCATGACCCCCCAGGGACCAGGGTCGTAATCGCCGGCGTCCGCGCTCCCCGGTTCGATCAGTTGCTCGACGCGAAAGCCCGCGTCGACCAGCGCGTTGTACACGTCGCTCACCCGGTGGCGGTAGGTCACCTGGTCGACGTCCATCTCGGGTTCGCTGATGACCTGCCGCCCGGTGTCGAAGTAGCTCTCCTCGATCCGGTGGCTTTCGGGGTCGGCCAGCCCGTAGACGGGGTGAGGCGTGGCGAAGACGAATCGGCCGCCGTCCCGGAGCACCCGATGCGCCTCGGCGAAACAGGCAGACAGGTCGTCGACCCACTGGAAGGCCCAGGCGCTGAAGGCCACGTCGAAGCGGTCGTCGCCGACCGGGAGTTCGCGCACGTCGCCGCGACCGAGCGAGACGGCGGTACCGCGGTCGGTGGCCAGTTCACGGGCGTGGGCCAACTGCGCGGCGGAGAGGTCGACGCCGACGACGTCCGCGCCGCGCTCGGCCAGTTCCACCGTGCACTGGCCGCCGCCGCAGCCGAGTTCGACGACGTCGTCGCCCGCCACGTCGGTCAGCAGATCCACGCCGCCGGGCTCGTAGCCGGTCCAGTTGAGCCCCACGTCGAGGTCGAGTTCGGCCTGGAACGACCCGGCCGTGACCTCCCACCAGTCCCGCACTTCCTCGGTCATACCCCACGATTCCGACCGACTCGAATAGGTTTTGTGTGCGGTGGCAGGACGGTGGCGGTCGAGTCGGCCGCGGCTGCGGTGCCCTCGACAGCCGGTAGCGTCCATCGGAGCGGTGGGGCCCTGTCGGATAGAGCCCGCACGAGACGCTACGTCCCGGCGAACTCGAGGTCGGTGAATTCGAATCGCGCGCCGCCGTCGGATCCGCCGACCGCGCGAACGTTCCAGTCGTGGGCGTCGGCGATCTCTTTGACGATCGCGAGTCCGAACCCGGTCCCGTCTTCGGCCGTCGAATAGCCGGTTTCGAACACGTCATCGTACTCGTCGTCGGATATCCCCGGCCCATCGTCGGCGACGTAGAATCCACCGTCCAACTCGCCGACCGTCACGGTCGCGCCCTCGCCTCCGTGTTCGATTGCGTTCCTGAACAGGTTCTCCAGGAGTCTCTGGAGTCGGTTCGGATCGGCCCGAATTCTCTGTTCGGTGTCGGAAACGAGCGTCGCGTCTTCCGTCGCGACGTGCCGCCAGCAGTCCTCGACGGTTTCCGAGAGCGAGACCGCCTCCGCGGTCGTGGCTTTGTCGCCTTCGCGTGCCAGCGTCAGAATATCGTCGATCATCGCCTCCATGCGTTCGTGTGCTCGCGTCACCGCGTGCAGGTGGTCGCTATCGCACTCCTCTTTGGCCAGTACCAGCCGGCCTTCCGCCACAGTCAGCGGGTTTCGCAAGTCGTGAGTGACGAGATTCGCGAACTCGTCGAGGCGTTCGTTCTGTTCTGCGAGCCGCCGCTCCGTCGTTTTCTGGTCGGTGATATCGATATAGATGCCGAAGTACTCGTTCGTCTCGGCCGAATCGCTGATCGGGACCGATCTGAAGAGAAAGTCCCCGGTACCCTCCGATGTTTCGCGGCGGACTTCCTGACTGACGGTCCCGTCGGCGCGGACCCGCTCGTCGATCGATTCAGCCTCGTCCCGGTGATCCGGTGGAACGATCAGGTCGTTCGCCGACTCCCCGACGGCCGCGTCGGGGTCGGCACCGAACGTCTCTCCGAACGCCGAATTGGCGTCGACCAGGATAGGGTCGTCGTCTTCGAATCGGACTCGCGTTACCGGGTCAGGAACCATCTCGAACAGCGCGGCCAAACGGTCGCGCTCGGTTTGGACGCGCTGTTCGCGCTCACGAAGCCGCGTCTCGCGATCCACCCGTTCGAGGGCCGCCCTGAGTGCCGTCGCCAGGATTTCGATCAGCGTTTTCTCGGTCGAATTAAACGCGTTCGGTTCGGTCGCCGACGCGATAAACACGCCGTAGTCGCCAAGCGGATAGATGATCCCGCTGCGAGCCGGTGTGGCTTCCGCGAGGCGACCGTGATCGCGTGTGTCCGAGATGAAAAGAGGGTCGCCGCGCTCGAAAACGTCCCAGACGACCTGCGATGGCGAGTCGGATTCCGCAGTCCGATCATAGACCGGAGTCTCACCGAGTTCTTCTCGAACCGTATCGAGAAACGCCACCGGCTCCAGCGTCTCCTGGGTAGCCGCCTGTAAGTGGACGCCGCTCAGTTCGGCGTCGAGTATCTCCCGGGCCGCATCGACCGCGATCTGAGCGGTTTCCTCATTGGTGACCGTATGCATCAGGGACTGCGTTCGCTCCTGGAGTCTCTCGAGCGCTTCCTCTCGCTCTTTGCGCGCCGAGATATCCTGCGAAACGGCCATCACGTGATCGATCGGGGCCTCGCCTATCGGCACGGTCTGGATCCGGTACGAACGCCCCTGATAGGTCTGTTCGAAGACGCTCGATTCTCCGTCGAACGCGCGTGTGATGTTCGTCTCCAGTTCGGTCGCGATCTCTTCGGGGTAGCGATCGCGGGGTCGTTTGCCAGTGATCTCGTCGCTGGACAGGCCCGCCTCGGAGAGTCCCTGTCCGCCGGCGAGAACGCACTCGAGGTCGTCGTCGTAGAGGAAGACGCCGCCGTCGGGGAACTGGTCGATCAGCGTCCGATACCGCTCCGTCGTATCGCGGAGATCGCTTTCACGCGCGATACGGTGGAGGGCCGTCGTCGCGTGAGCGGAGAGGGTACGGGCGAGCGAGACGTCCATCTCATCGAACGTTGTGGCCTCGTTCGACCCGATCAACAGAACGCCGTGTTCACCGAGGGGGAGGAGTATTTCGCTCCTGATCTCCGTCTCGGGATTGAACCGACCGTCCGCCGTGGATATGTCGTCGTAGACCCGTGGTTCACCCGTCTCGAAGACGTCCCACGCGAGTCCCTCGCCGGGGTGAAAGGTCGGGATATCGCCGACGAGTTCCTCGACGACGGCCGTCCACGCGACCGGTACCAGGCCGTCCTCGTCTTCCTCGTAGAGGTGGACGGCATTCGCCGGCATACCGAGGCCGTCTCGGAGCGCTTCGACGGCGATCTCGCCGACCTCCGCGGGCGTTTCGGCCTGGACGAGGTCGCGCGCGGTCTCGTGCAGGTCTCTGATCGCCCGCTCGTGTGTTTTGTGTTCGGTGACGTCGCGCGACGTGATCACGAGACCGTCGAGCGCCGGGTCTGACCGGGAACTGGCCTCCGATTCCAGCCATCGCCACGACCCGTCCGCGTGTTTCATGCGATACCGGACGCGGTCAGTCTCTCGGCCGTCCTCGGCGACGAGCGCGGAAAAACGGTCGATGACATCCCGACGGTCTTCGGGATGCATGTACTCGAACGCGGAGGTCCCTTCGAGCGTCGACCGATCGTACCCGAGAATGCGTTCGATAGCGGGATTCTCGTATCGAATCGTTCCATCTTCGCTGACGACACCGATGCTGTCGGTCACTTCCTCGGTCAGGATCTTGTACCGCTTCAGTTCCTGTTCGCGTTCTTTCCGGTCCGTGATATCCCGCACGACACAGACCACGCGCCCGTCGTCGAGTCGCTGCAGGACTAAATCCTGATGGATCGTCTCTCCACCCGCAGTGGTGGCCTCCATTTCACCGCGCCACTCCCCCGTCTCGGAGAGGTGTGGGAAGATATCGGCCTCGAACTGCGCGATCTCGGCGTCGTCGTAACAGGCTCGCCAGCTCTCGCCGAGCAACTCGTCGGGGTCGTCGAACCCGTAAATCTCGGCGTGGGAGTCGTTCATGAATACGTACTCCTGGTCGTCGTTCAGGATAGCGATCCCGTCAGTCGCTGCCTCCATAGCGGTCGCACGGGCCTGTAACTCCTGTTCTCGCGTCTTGCGTTCGGTGATATCACGGACGAAGCCGGTGATACGGCTCACGGATCCGTCGTCGTCGAAGATCGGTTTCGTCTCCCCGCGGATCCAGCGCCGGTCGCCATCGTCGGTGAGGACTCGGTATTCTACGGTGTCCGCCTCCCCCCGTTGCAGGCGCTCGAGAGACCGTTTGGCGATGTCTCGGTCTTCGGGATGGACTCGGTCGAGAAACGCAGTCGGGTCCGATCGCAACTCGTCGACCGAACCGCCCCAGAGGTCTTCGTAGGCGGAGTTGATGAACAGGAGCTCGTCCCACTGTCCGTCGAACATGAACAGGATATCGTCCGTCCGTTCAGCCAGCTGTGACAGTTTCTCCTCAGTCGCTTCGACCGCGCGGCGAGACCGGTGATGTTCGACCGCGTTTTCGATACGATTGGCGAGTACAGTGTACTGGTCGGTCCCCGGTTCTTTCTGCAGATAGTCGGTCACTCCGGCCGAAATCGCGTCGCTGGCGATCTCCTCCGATCCCTTCCCGGTAAACAGAACGAACGGTACGTCGCCGTGTTCCGCCCGCACGCGTTCGAGAAACTCCAGTCCGTTTCGCCCCGGCATCTCGTAGTCCGAGACGATACAGTCGATCGACTCGCTGGCGAGGCGGTCGAGTCCGTCCCGAACGCTGGTCTCTGTTACGACTTCGATGTCGGCGCTTTCTCGTTCGAGGAAATCTGCGGTGAGTTCAGCGATACCACGCTCGTCGTCGACGTGAAGGACACGAATCTGCGGGGACGCAAAATGGACGGGATCGGAGCTCCCGAGATAACTCATATCGAAACCACTCCCGAGAGGACCGAAATATGTTCTGGGCCGATTATCAGTCCGGAAATCAGAATGTCCGATTTCGGATAGGTTCGGACGATGAATCGAGCGCGGTCCCAGATGAGGCTCCCTGATCCTGGGCGGGATCGACCGAGTTTCGACCCTCGCAGTGTCCGATATCGGCGTATCGAACCACTCTGCATCAGCGGTACGGACGGTCCCCGATCGGAGAGTCCGACGCCAGGAGGCCGCTCTGTCCCGCTTTTCGAATTACAGCATCGATCGATGCCTCTGGTTCTGCGATCTCGGACGTTTCGACGAGAACGGAGGACAGACACGCGAACCCGCCACTTCGAAAGGGTGTTACGCGGCGGTCGCAGACGGGGACACAATGACTGCCGACGACCCCGAACCGACCGAGGACCTCCTCGCGCTCACTCGCGAGGCGCTGGCGACGGGGCCGCTCTGTGACCCCTGTCTGGGCCGGCTCGTCGCCGACCGGAGCTTCGGCCTGACCAACCGCGAGCGCGGGCGGAGCCTCCGCGTCGCGCTCGCGCTCCAGAACGACGAGCCCGTCGCTGACCTCGAACCCGACCCGGACGACCCGTGCTGGGTCTGCGAGGGGGAATCGGCCGAGGACCGCGTCGAGGAGTGGGCCGACCGCGCGGCCTACGCCGTCGCCGACTACGACTTCGATACCTTCCAGGTCGGGACGCGCGTCCCGCCGCTGTTCGAAGAGAACGACCGCCTGCTCCGCGAGGACCTCGGCCTCGACCCCGACGCTGGCGAACCGTTCAAGGCCGAACTCAACCGGGAAGTGGGCAAGCGATTCGGCCGCGCGACCGACGCCGAAGTCGACTTCGGCCGCCCGGACGTGCAGGTGACACTTCACCTCGGCGGCGACGAGGTCGAGGCGCGAGTTAATTCGGCGTTCGTCTACGGCCGCTACCGCAAACTGGAACGGGACATTCCGCAGACGAAGTGGCCATGCAACGACTGCAACGGCACCGGCCTCGATCGCGGCGAGGTCTGCGAGGGCTGCGACGGGTCGGGCTATCGCTACGACGAGAGCGTCGAGCAACTCTCCGCGCCCGTGGTCGAAGCGGCGATGGACGGCGAGAGCGCCACCTTCCACGGCGCCGGCCGCGAGGACGTCGACGCGCTCATGCTCGAAGGGGGTCGCCCGTTCGTCATCGAGATCGACGAACCCCGGACGCGGACCGTCGACCCCGAGACCCTGCAGGCCGACATCAACGACTTCGCCGACGGAAAGGTCGAGGTCATCGACCTGCATCTGGCGACCTACGACATGGTCGAGCGCGTCAAGGAACTCGATGCCTCGAAGACCTACCGGATGGCCGTCGACTTCGACGAGTCGGTCGCGGCCGAGGACTTCGCGGAAGCGCTCGACCGGCTCCGGGGTGCCACCGTCGAGCAGCGCACTCCCCAGCGCGTCGACCACCGCCGCGCCGACATCGTCCGGACGCGCGAGGTGTACGACATCGAGGGCGAACTGGCGAGAGAGGGTGAGGACTCCGAGAGCGAGGCTGCCGACTCAGAAACCGCGACCGAAGCGACGGTCGAACTCCACGGCGAGGGCGGCCTCTACGTCAAGGAACTCGTCTCCAGCGACGAGGGGCGCACCGAGCCCAGCCTCGCCGGCCTGCTCGGCGTCGGCGCCGAGGTGTCCCGACTCGACGTGCTCGACGTCGAGGGCGAGGACGAGCCGTTTCTCACCGACGAGTTCGTCCGGGAGTTCGAGGGCGAAGACAGTGAGAGCGAGGACGGGACCGACGGCGGCGACGTGGACGCTACCTGACGCCGGTCAGTCGTCGTTCCGCGCGGGCGGCGTCTTCGAAACGACCTTCCCGAGTTTGTCGCGGTTGTCCGCGCCCCAGCGGTAGGCTCGCTCGCGGAAGTCGGGGTACTCCTCGAAGTGCCGGGCGAAGTCGTAGAGCGGACGGAGTTCGTCGGCGTACTCCGAGCGCAGTAGCGCCTGCTCGACGGACTCGCCACAGGAGTAGACCTCCTCGTCGGTGACGAGGTGGGCGCACTCCTCGTAGTCGTCGGGCAGGCGCTCGCGCAGTTCGGGAGAGAGTTCGGAAAACCCGACGAGTTCCAGGTCCGATCGCTCGACGATCCAGTCCGCAGACCACGTGCAAAAGCCGCAGTCGTCGTCGTACACGAGCGTCGCGTCGTTCATATGCGAGCGTTCGTGTGCTTCCCATTTCGGTTTCCCGGTCGAGAAGTGCGGGATTTTGACGGCGGGAACGGTGCCGATATCGCGAACACCGCAGAATGTTCTCGATGAACACTGGGACCACCACCGCAAACAGCGTGAAAGCCCCCGCTCGCTCCAGTCGGGGGCCTCGCTGCGCTCCTCGCTCGCATACGAGGCGTTTTACACCTCGTATGCGAGCGGCCGTGCCGCGAGCAGCGAGGGAAGCGCGCAGCGAGACCCGGACGGTCGAACGCGTCGGGGCTTTCACGCTGTTTGCGGGGGCGGTCGTTCTCGTTCCCGCTCGCACTACACGTCCATCACCAAAATCACCCGAGGGAGAGCGGACGCGCGTCGGACGTGCGGCAGACCGAGCGCAACCACTTAAGAAGGCGGAGCGCAAATCGCCGAGCCATGCTGGAGTTCGGCGTCGACGAGGCAGGCAAGGGCCCGGTCCTCGGGTCGATGTTCGCGGCCGCGGTGGTCGCCGACCCCGCGGACCTGCCCGACGACGTCGGCGACTCAAAGGACATCGCGCCCGACCGCCGTACGGAACTCGACGAGCAGATCCGAGAGATCGCGGACGAGGTCGCGGTCGCCGAGATTCCGGTGGTGCGGATCGACGACGAGGAAACGGACATGAACTCGCTGACCGTCGCCGCTCACGCCGAAGCGCTCGGGCCTGCGCTCGCCGACGCCGACGAGACCAGCGGGACCGACCTCGCGGACCTCTCGGGCTACGTCGACGCCGGCGACACGAACGCCGTCCGGTTCGAGCGGCGCGTCGAGGACGCCGTCACAACCGAACTCGGCCACTCGGACGACTCGCCGTTCGACATCCGCGGCGAACACGGCGCCGACGAGAGCTACCCGATCGTCGGCGCGGCGAGCATCGTCGCGAAGGTGGCCCGCGACGCCCACGTCGACGGGCTGGCCGACCGCTACGGCGACGTGGGCAGCGGCTATCCGAGCGACCCGACCACTCGCGACTTCCTCGAGACGTACGTCGAACGCGAGGACGGACTCCCGCCGTGTGCGCGGGCCTCGTGGAAGACGAGTCGGGACGTGCTGGCCGCCCGATCGCAATCCTCGCTCGGCGAGTTCGAACCCGACGGCGGGCGGATCGACGCCCCGGAAGACGAGCCGACGGCCGAGACCGACGGCGGACGGGCGGAACCGCGACCGACGACGTTAGACGAGTTCTGAGCGCGTGGCTGTCGACGTGGCAGAGCGGAGAAAAACTGAGTGAGCGCGAGCCGCGGCGTTACTCCTCTTCGGACAGCACGAGGTAGCGGAGGATGTCACCGTAGGCCGGGCGGGTGACGAGCACCCCGACGAGGACGCCGACGATGGTGACGATGGCGAACCCGGAGAGGTCACCGAGCCCGAGGAACGTCAGCGGGCTCATGGCGATGATCGTCGTCGCGGCGGCGGCGCCGATCACCCAGAACGCCTTGCGGAAGCGGTTCTGGAACACGCGCCCGGTCGCGACTTTCCCCTGTTGTAAGATCTCGTCGGCGATGATGATCAGGTCGTCCACCCCCGTCCCGATGACGGCGATGAACCCGGCGATGTGCGAGAGATTGAGCGGATACTGGACGAGCGCCACGAACCCGAGGAGGATGAGCACCTCGGACATCGCGGTGACGATCATCGGCAGCGCGACCCTGGGCTGTTTGTAGCGCAGGTAGACCATGCCGCTGACCGCGAGCACCGCGATGATCCCGACGACCAGCGAGTTGAAGCGGAACCGCTCGGCCAGCGCGGGGTCGAGCGTCTGGGTCCGGCGCTGGTCGAAGTCGAGCGTCGTCGCGAGGCTCCCCGTCTTCAGGCTGATCTCGAGTTCGCGGGCCTGCTCCCGGCTGTTGGTGCTCGAGGTGAACACGGGGTTCTCGGAGAACTCCCCGCTCGCGAACAGGTCCGCGAGACCCTGCCGAACGCGCGCGCTGAAGACGATCTCGCCGTTCAGCTCGGTCAGCATACATCGCCCGGAAGAGTTCTGCGGGTCCTCGTTGTTGTAATTACAGAACGTCCGCTGGTCGAAGCCGTACTCGACCATCTCGTCTTCGAGGCGGTCGGCCGCGCCGTCGGCGACGGTCACGTCGACGCCGAAGCTGCTCCCGGTCGACCGGACGTTCCCGACGTCGGTGATGTCGTCGCCCTGCAGAACCGGCGTCGTGACGTACGTGCCGTTCTCGGCCTCGTAGCCCGCGAGGATGCGCACGACGCCGCGTTCGTCGATGAGGTCCTGCAGTTCGTCGGCGTCGCGGTCGGGCGCCGAGACGGAGATGAACGTCTGTCCGCCCGCGGTCCGGATCGTCGAGACGGTCCCGCTTCCCAGCGCCGACTCGCGGATGCGGTTTCTGATCACCTCGACCATGTCGTTGCGTGTCGCTTCGGTGACGCCGTCCCGGACGGTCTCGGGGTCGTGTCCCCGCTCCTCCAGCGCGCTCTGGAGTTCGCTCTGGGAGACGTTCTTCGAGAACACCTCGACGGTGTTCGACCCCGCGGCCACGCGAATGTCGATCGGCTGGAGTCCGAACGCTTGCGAGAGGTTCCGCGCGAGCTCGGTCTCCTGATTCCGGTCCACGTCGACGCCTTCGGCGGTGATCCCGACCGGCGGCGCCTGCAGACGCGTCCCGCCGTCCAGCTGGATGCCATACTGGAGGTTCGTCATTCCGCTCTGGCCCGACGGCGCGCCCGGTGGGGCGCCCGGGAGGAACAGGGCGATCCCGCTCCCGACGACGAACACGAGGAGGAGGGCGATTCGCCAGTTTTCGCGGAGCAGGCTCATCGCGCCACCCCTTCGAACTTGTACCAGCGGAGGAGGCTCAGGTTCAACATGTAGGTGTTCATCAGGTCGGCGGCGAGCCCGAGAAAGAGCACGAAGCCGATCTGGCTCATCAGGTCGATACCGAAGAAGGTGGCCATGACGGCCATGACCGCCATCGCGGACATCGACGTGACCGTCATGGAGACACCGGTCTGCATCGCGGCGTAGGTGCTCTCGTAGAACTCGCCGCGCCGGCGCAGGATGTGGTTGTTCAGCAGGATGTCCGAGTCCACGGAGTACCCGATGAGCATCAGGAGCGCGGCGATGGTCCCCAGCGAGATCTTCACCTGGAGGAGACTCAACACGGCGAGCGGGATCACGATGTCCGAGAACGCGGAGATGATGATGGCGATGCTCGGCACGAACGTCCGGAAGAGGGCGAAAGCGAGCAGGCTCATCCCGCCGAAGGCGATGGCGAGACCGATCAGCGCGAGCTCCTGGCTCTGAGAGCCGAAGGAGGCGGGGGTCGTCCCGCTTCCCAGGACGGTCATCCCGCTCGATTGCGCCTGGTCCCGGAAGTCGGAGACGTCCCCGGAGTCGGCGTCGAAGGTGACGACGTACTGGTTCGACTCGGACGAGATCGCCTGCACGGAGACCGGTTGGGTGTCGAAACTGCTTCGCACTTCGGAGGCGGACATCGACGTCTGGACGGTCAGTTCGGACCCGCCGGTGAAGTCGATGCCGAGTGCGACCGGCGACCCGGTGAGTACGTACGCTCCGATGAGAACCGCCAACGCGACCGCCAGCACGGCCAGCGGGACGACCGCGAGCTGGCGGTTTGAGTACCGGTCGTAATCGATCTCCGGTACCTCGAACTCGACCATGCCGATGTGTGTGCGACGCCCCCCGATAAGCCTTCTTCTTGCGACTCACGACTGGAACTGTCCTCCGCGCCCGCGAGAGGCGTTCACACGCCGCTTCCCGAGACTCGAACGACAGCGCCGGGTCCCGTCGACACCGCGCTGGCAGTCCGACAGCGACCGCCGCTCAGCCGCCAGAGGACGGCGCGACTCGGCCGGTACTGACGTGACCCAAAGGCACTTTTCCCTCCGTTCGTTACTCTCGACAACGGATGTCCCGTAGCCCCTCGCTGCCGGAGCGCCCCAGACTCGAGCTGGACCCCGATATGTCGCCGTCGGAACGGCTGGGTGCGCTGCGGGAGCACTACGACCGACTCCTGGAGGTGAATCGCGAACTCGAACAACAGCTCGCGACAGCCCGGGAGCGACGCCAGTCGCTGACCGACGACGTCGACCGGCTGGAACGCGAAAACGAGACGCTCAAGACCTCTTCGCTCTACGTCGCCACCGCCGAGGAGATCGTCGACGACAGCGTCATCGTCAAACAGCACGGCAACAACCAGGAAGTGTTGACCGAACTCCCCCCGCAGTTCCGCGAGACCGTCGAAGCCGGCGACCGCGTCGCGATCAACGATTCGTTCGCCATCCAGAACCAGCTCGACGCCGAGACCGACGCCCGCGCCCAGGCGATGGAGGTCGACGAGTCACCCGAGGTCACCTACGCCGACATCGGCGGCCTCGACGAGCAGATCCGCGAGGTCCGCGAGGCCGTCGAGGAACCGCTGGTCAACGCCCAGCAGTTCGCCGAGGTCGGCATCGACCCGCCGAGCGGCGTTCTCCTCCACGGCCCGCCGGGCACCGGCAAGACGATGCTCGCCAAGGCCGTCGCCAACCAGACCGACGCCACGTTCATCAAGATGGCCGGCTCCGAGCTCGTCCGGAAGTTCATCGGCGAGGGCTCGCGACTGGTCAGGGACCTCTTCGAACTCGCCGCCGAACGCGAGCCCTCGATCGTCTTCATCGACGAGATCGACGCCATCGCCGCGAAACGGACCGAATCGAAGACCTCCGGCGACGCCGAGGTCCAGCGGACGATGATGCAACTGCTCTCGGAGATGGACGGCTTCGAAGAACGCGGGGAGATCCGCATCATCGCCGCCACCAACCGCTTCGACATGCTGGATCGGGCTATTCTGCGGCCCGGCCGCTTCGACCGCCTCATCGAAGTCCCCGAGCCAGACGCCGAGGGGCGCACGCGCATCCTCGAGATCCACTCGGAAGAGATGAACCTCGCCGACGGCCTCGACTTCGACGACCTGGCGACCCAGACCGAGGGGTTCTCCGGCGCCGAACTCGCCAGCCTCGCCACGGAGGCCGGTATGTTCGCTATCCGCGACGGCCGCACCGAGGTCCGCATGGCCGACTTCGAGGACGCCCTCGCGAAACTCGAGGAGGGCGACGCCACCGACGGCGTGCCGATCGCTTTCTACTGAAGCGACCTTTTTTCACGGGGGCGTCGCGCTCGCCACGGGCAAGCGCTCGACCCCCGCGAAAAAAGCTCGGCCAAAAAATCGTTCGCGCAGAGCGCTCGCGTGAACCGCGCCTCCGGCGCGGATGCTCGCGGCAAGCCGGCCCGCTACCCAGCCAGCTAGCCGGCCTGCCCGTCCCCGAGTCGCGCGACCGGCGCAATCGCGCCGGCACGCGCTCCCGGCCACCGCCCCGCTCCGCCCCGTACCGCCACCGCACCGCTACCACCCCGTCTTTCCATCGATTACCACTCCCTCGCTCGACCACACATCGAGTGAACAGAGACCGACGACACCGATCACCGAATTACGACACATCTACTAGTTGTTTAAGGACTACATTGAAATACGATACGTTCGACCACCTGTCTAACGGAACGGTGTTGATTCAGCATGCTCACCGGAGGCGGCGAAGACGAGTGCGAGGCGGGGGGCACAGATTCCGAGGCGACGTTTCTGACCGACGGAGACGACCTCGACGCGGTCCGGTCGGAGGTCGTCTCGTTCGTCAAGGACACAGTAACGAAAGCGAACGCGCGCGGCGTCGTCGTCGGCCTGAGCGGCGGTATCGACTCGACGCTGACGGCGTCGCTCGCCGTCCAGGCGCTCGGGAGCGACCGGGTTCTTGGCCTCGGACTCCCCGCGCGGGAACCCGATGACAGCGTCCAGGAGGCCCGCACGATGGCCGAAGCGCTGGGCATCGAGTTCCGCGAGTGCGACTTACGACCGCTGGTCGACCTCTTCGAGGACCACGTCGCGCCCGAGGTCGCGCCGACTGGCGGCCGTCAGGCGGTCGGGAACGTCGTCGCCCGCCTGCGGATGGCCGCGCTGTACTACGCCGCCAACGCCCGCTCGCTGTTGGTCTGTGGGACCGCCAACCGCTCCGAGTTACTGCTCGGCTACTTCACCAAATTCGGCGACGGCGCCGCCGACCTCTTTCCCCTCGGCGACCTCTACAAGACCGAAGTAGAGGCGCTCGCGAGCCACGTCGGCGTCCCGCGGCGGATCGTCGCCAAGGAACCCACCGCGGACATGTGGATCGGTCAGACCGACGCCGACGAGATCGGCGCGCGCTACGACACGGTCGACCCGATCCTACGGCTGGTCGTCGACCGGAGCGAGCGCGTCGAGACCGCCGTCGCGGAGCTCGACGTCGACCCCGAGGTCGCCGAACGAGTGGCGGGGATGTACGTCGACTCGTTGCACAAGCGGGCGGTCCCGCCCACGCCCGGCGTCGACGGTCGCGGCCGGGGCGGCCGGTCGTATCCCCTCCACCTCGCCGCGCTCTCCGACCGGCTCTGACTCCACTCGGCGGTCGCGCTCGCGGACGTCGACGCGGTGCGGCCGAGCCGTTCGACCGGAAACGAAACCCCTTACTCCGCGAGCAGTCGAGGTCCGGTATGACCACGATCCGGGTCGTGCGCGGCGCGGCCACCGGCCCGACGGCCATGTCGTCGTTCGACGCGGCGCTGGCCGACGCGAACCTCCACAACTACAATCTCGTCGCGCTCTCGTCGGTGATCCCCGCCGACGCGACCGTCGAACTCGCGGAGACCGCGCCGGACCTCGGCCCCGCCGGCGAGGGGCTCTACGCCGTCGTCGGCCGCGAGACGCTCTATCCCGGCGCGGAGGGCGAGGCCTGCGCGGGGCTGGGCTGGGTCCGCAGCGAGTCCGGGCGCGGCCTGTTCTACGAGGCGAGCGGCACCGACGCCGGGGCCGTCCGCCGGGCGGTCGTCGCGGGGCTGGAGCGCGGGATGGAGCTCCGGGAGTGGACGTTCGCGGCCGAGCCCGAGGTCGTCGTCTCGAAGACCCCGGCGACCGCCGACGAGCACGCCACCGCGGTCGCGCTGGCGGCCTACGGCGAGAGCCACTCGCTGTTCGAGTGAGAGGCTCCCGGGGAGATCCCGGCGGTGCTCCGGCGGTCGTCGCGGCCCGGTAGTTTCGCGTGCTACGCAGGGGTTAAGACCCCCGGGCTCATACTCGCCCGGAAGGCCCCAATGTACGGAAATTCGCCGCTCGGTGACGACGGGATGGAGACCGAGGCGCTGACCGAGAGCCAGCGTCGCCGGCTCGAACGAGACCTCTCCGCGGTCGCCGCACAGACCCGCGAACTGCTCCCCGGCGAGTTCGCCGTCGGCTCGGAGCTCTCGGCCGGCACCGACGGCCCCGAGGCGACCGTCGCCGTTCGCCCGCCGGTCGGCCCCGTCGTCTCCGCCGGCTACAGCCCCGAGGACGCCGACGTGTCCATCGACGAGGACGAGCGCACCGACCTCGCGCAGGGCCTCGCCGCCAGCGCCGCCCTCCAGGTCAAGCAGGCCCTCGCCGAACACGACAGCCCGACCGCTCGCTAACTGACTTTTCGCGGCTCGTGACGTGTTCTGCGACCGCACTCGCCGGACCTGATCCTGAGAGCGGTCGCGGAAACCGAGGGTCCCGCAGCGGCGACTCGCGAGACCGAACGGCTTAATCGGGCGAGTGACGTACCCGGAAACGGCAGAGGGAGCCCGGCCTCCGTGCCCGGGCGCTCGACCGGTCGCGGTCGGGCAACGGGCATGAGGAAAGTCCCCCCACCGTCCGGGCAGGTGACCGGGTGCAAACCCGGAGCGGGAGACCGCTGGCGCTGGAACAGAAACGAGACCACTCCGCCCAACCGATGACGCGCGCGAACCCCGAGCGAGGCCACGCCGAAGCGAGGGGGAGCTAACCCGCAGAGGGGAGACGGCGGAGAACGGATGGAACGGCGAATCCTCACCGGTGCAAGTCCGCGCCACTAGGTAGCCCGGACGCGGACGCGGACGCTCAGCCGAATGCCGGGCCGAACAGAAGGGGGCTTACTCCCCTCAGCCACGCTATCTCGCCAGCCGCGGCGCTCCCTCGGCCGGCTCCGCAGCCGCCCCCGCGGCCACTGATCGTCCGGGCGCGCCGGTCTACCGAACTGTTCAGGTGGTGCCCTTTTGCCTGCGGCGAGATGATAGTTAGCTGTGACGAACGACAGGGAATGGGACCCGGAGACGGTCTTCGAGGTCCTCGGGAGCGAGATCGCCCGGCGGATCCTGGCGCTGGCCGAGATCAAGCCGTGTTCCGCCGAGGAACTGGCCGAGCACTGCGACGCCTCGAAGCCCACGGTCTATCGCCGCCTCAACGTCCTCCAGGAGTACGACCTGCTCGTCGAACGCAGCGCCATCGACGACGATGGGACCCACTACAAGACCTACGAGACGGCGCTGGAGTCGATCTGCTTTTCGGTCGAAGCGGGCCGGTTCGAGGTCGACATCGAACTCGCGCGCGAACTCGTCGACTCGGAGGCCGACCTGCGGTCCGCGACGCACGAGATCGTCTCGGACGAGCGGTGAGGCCGTCGGCACGCGGGACCGAGTCACGGGGAGACACAGCGGCGATGTCGCGTGAGGAAACCGGGCCGAACCGACCACGAGAACGAGTCCGGACGAAACGGGGAGTCGGCCGGGGTCACGGCCGAATGCGGTGGGAGTCGGATCCGGTCGGGCCGACGGCGGGTGGGAGTCGGATTCGATCGGACCGGCGACGGGTGGGGTCTGGGGAGACGGGTGCATCGCTGACAGCGCGCGCCGGACGGGCGACGCCCTGACAGCGTTCGGATCGACGGCGCCCACGCACCTGAAAGCGGCGCGGAGTTTCAGACCGCGAAGTTCGCGCGGTCGATCACGGTCGTCGATGCGGTCCGTCGACCGCCCGATCGCGGTTCTCGAACCCGACCGCGGGCTTCTGTTGCGGAATTGTCACCGGATACGTGACAGATAGATGCCGACTCAGCGGGCACTGCACCGAGCGAAGCGCGGGCCAGTGCTGCTGCGAGCGGCCACCACGGGAGAACGTTCAAGCGCGCGGCCGCCGTGTGACCGGGCGTGAACCGGGAACGGCTCCAGCGAGAACTGGAAGCGTTCGAGGGGGGGACGGACGAGCGCCACGTCGTCGCGCGGCAGGCCCGCGATCTCGCCGATTCGGGGCGCTACGAGGCCGACTTCGATGTCGAACTCACCCCCGAGACGCTCGTGGCCAACCTGCGGGACGCGCCGGCGGAGCACGGTCTCGCCGAGCGGTGGAACTGGTGGATCGGGTCCCTCGAAGTCTCCCACGGGGGCTACGAACAGTTCCGCGTGCGACGGTACTGAACGGACGCGTCGACGGTCCGAACGACGGACGGACGTCGCTCGTCCGGGCGATGCGTAGGCGTCGCTCGGGAGGCGGGCGACGTGAAAAGCGGCGACGCGGTCGACCTCAGAATACGTCGAGTCCGTGCGTTTCTCGGGCGTGCTCGAGGAGTTCCTCCGTCGTCGCGAACTCCTTCCCGCAGCTGCACGTGTGGTACGTCGTGGTCGACTGGGTTGTCGCCATACACCTCTACCTTCGAGAGGGAACCTAATAATTGTTTATGCGGTATGTGATACCAACGCATGTGCGGGCTGGTGGCACGGTTCGTACCGGCACGGATCCGGAGACGGCGACGGGACAGCGCCGAGAACGGGGAAGACCGAACGAGGGGGCGGTGGATCGGCGACGAGAGAGACGCGACGCGCGCGGCGAGCGTGAGGGCGGGCGAGGGAGTCGAAGCGGCTTCCGCGACCGGTGGAACTTTGGCCGCCAGCGCGGAACCGCGGGGCATGACGCGAGTGCTCGTGCTCGGGGAGAACACCTTCCCCTTTCACGCCATCGACGAGAAGCGCGCGGTGTTCGAGTCGGTCTTCGAGGGGGTCGACGTGACCGTCACGACCGACCGGGACGCGCTGACCGGCGACTACGACGTGCTGGTGGACTACCTGACCGACTCGACGCTCACCGACGCGCAGCTGTCGGCGCTGCTCGACCACGTCGATCGAGGTGGCGGCTACCTCGGCGTCCACTGCGCGACCGACCTCACCTCCCGGGCGCCCGGCCCCGAGAGCGACGAGCTGATCGTCCAGGAGGACGAGCCCCTGCCCGAACTGCGCGACCTCGTCGGCGGACACTTCCTCGACCATCCCGAACAATCCGAGTTCGGCGTCGAGATCACCGCCGACCACCCGATCACCGACGGCGTCGACGATTTCACGGTCTTCGACGAGCCGTACCAGGTCGACGTCGACGACGGCGTGACGGTTCTCGCGCGGATGGACCACCCAGACCTCGACGACTACCCGGTCGTCTGGACCAACGACTCGCGCGGCCGCGTCGCCTACGTCTCGCTCGGACACACCGACGAGGCCTTCGAACACGACGCCGTCCGGCGACTCCTGCGCAACGCCGTCGACTGGGCCGACGCCTGAGCGGATCGTGCGGTCGCGGTGGCACCAGCTTCCTCCCCGCTCTCGACCGACCCCAACAGGATTAAGACCGCGGAGATAATCGTGTACAGTATGCACTATACTACGCAGACAACGGTCGAGGGCGAGTTCGACGAGGTTGTCGATACGACGGTCGACGCGCTCGAGACTGAGGGGTTCGGCGTCCTCAGCGATATCGACGTGCGGGCGACGATGGCCGAGAAGCTCGACGTCGACTTCCGGAACTACCGGATCCTCGGTGCGTGCAGCCCGCCGCTGGCCCACGAAGCGCTGACCGAGGAGATCGACCTCGGGGCCCTCCTCCCGTGTAACGTGATCGTCTACGAGACCGACGACGGCGAGGTCGTCGTGGGCGCGGTCGACCCCGAGCGGCTGGTCGGTATCGCGGACAACGAGGCGCTGGACGGGGTGGCGATCGAGGTCGGCGAGCGCTTCGAGCGCGTCCTCGCGGCGGTCGCGGACGAGTTCGCGGCGGCGCCGGACGCCTGAGACGCGACACGACCGGAGCTTCAGTCCGTCGCGGCGGCGTCGGGGCGGTAGTCGCGGCTGACGACTTTCCACTCGCCCGAGCGGTAGCGGTGGTAGACGATGACCGCGGGAACGGCCATCTCGGCGAAGATAGCGGCGTACAGCGCCTGCACGCCGATCGGGTCGGCGACGACGCCGAGGTAGGCGATGGGGAGGGTGAAGAGATAGAGGCCGGTGAGCTGAGCGTACAGCGGCCAGCGGGTGTCGCCGCTGGCCCGGAGCGGCCCGGTCGCGGCGCCGTAGACGCCGCTGAACAGCACGCCGACGCAGGCGACGCGGATGAAGGCCGTCACCGTCGGGAGGATGTCGGGATCGTCGACGAACACGCTCCCGATGGGGCGGGCGAGGGCGAACACGCCGACGGCGATGACGACGTAGACCGCCATCGAGAACCGGAGGACGTCGGCGGCCCACTCGCCGGCCTCGCCCTCGTCGTCGGCGCCCAGCGCCTGCCCGACGAGGCTCGAGGAGGACATGCTGAAGCCCCAGTTGGGCGTGTCCATCAGGCCGCGCACGCGCATCGCGACGACGTAGGCCGCGAAGACGTTCTCGCCGAACAGGCCGACGATGTACAGTTTGGGGAACTGCCCGCCGTTGCGCGCGAGGTTCGTCCCGACGAGCGGCGTCGCCATCTCGACCAGGTCCGAGGCGAGCTCGCGGTCGAAGTGCGGTCCGGAGAGGGGGATCTGCACCGGGAAGGCGCCCATTCCGGGCAGGCCGCCGCGGGCGAGGCCGACCGCGAAGCCGGTCGTCACGACGGCGTTGGAGACGACGGTGCCGATGGCCGCACCGACCACGCCCATGTCGAAGACGAAGATGAGCACGGCGTTGATCGCGATGTTCATCACGGCGCCGCCGCCCCGGAGGATCATCGGCGTCCAGGCGTCGTCGGCGCCGACGAGCGTCCGACTGCCGATGAGGTTGAGGGCGGCGAAGGGCACTCCGATGGCGACCACGGCGAGGTAGTCCGCACCGAATTCGACGGCCTCGGGGCTGGCGCCGATGAGGCCCACGAGGGCGTTCGGGACGAGGAGGTAGACGGCGACGACCGGGAGCGTGATCAGCACCGTGAGGACCGCGCTCGCCTTGACCGACAGGGCGAGCTCCTCGAACGCCTCGGCGCCGAAGCGCTGGGAGACCTGCCCGATGGTGCCGCCGGCGACGCCGCCGCCGAGGGCGAAGGCGAGCCCCCAGAAGGGCGCGGCGGCGCCGACGCCGGCGATAGCCGTCTCGCCGAGCGCGATGCCGACCATCGCCACGTCCGCTGTCGACCGGGACATCCGCGCGAGCCCCGTGATGATGCGCGGCCACGAGAGGTCCGTCGCGCGCTCGACCCGTTCGCGGTCGATCAGCCCCGCTCGCGCCACGAGCGACCCGACCGCCAGCAGGACGGCTCGAACGGGGTTGAGCCGGGACCAGTTCACTACCGACCCGGTATCGTCTCCACGGGAAAAACGGGTTCGAATCCGGTCGAACCCTCCCCTTCACGCGCGGCGCGGTAGCGAGTGTCAGGTCGAGAGACTACGATCAGACCGAGACAGTGTCGCCGACCGCGGGCGCGGTCGCGTCGTAGCCGTCGGCCGCGAGCTCGTCGGCGAACGCCCCGCAGCGGTCGCCGTGATTCACGAGAACCCGCGCGTCGCGATAGGCGTCGAGGAAGTCGCGGATCCCCTCGCGGTCGGCGTGGGCGGAGAAGTCGTACTGCTCGACCTGCGCGGCGACGGGCATCCGTCGGCCGTCGATCTCGGCGCTCCCCGTTTCGAGCAGGTCCCGGCCGGGCGTCCCCTCGACCTGGTAGCCCGTCATCGCGATCTTGTTGACCGGGTTCGACCGGACCGCGGGGACGTACGTCATCGCGGGCCCGCCCGAGAGCATCCCGCTCGTGGTGACGATCACGGCGTTGTCGTCGGCGATCCGGCGGCGCTGGCCGTCGCGACCGTTCACGACGCGGGCGTTCGATTTCGCCCGCCGAAGCGCGTCGGCGTCCCGGAGAAAGTCGGGGTGGTGCCGGAGCGTCTCGGTGACCCGAGTGCCCATCCCGTCGACGTAGCAGTCGATGTCGTGTGCCTCGCAGACCATGAGTATCTCCTGAGTCCGCCCGATGGCGAAGGCGGGGACGACGACGGTGCCGCCCTCCCAGACGGTGGTGCGGACGCTCTCGACGAACTCCCGCTCGATCCCGTCGCGCGCGGCGTGTTCCACGTCCGAATACGTCGACTCGCAGACCACCGCGTCGGCGTCCGGGCGGGCGGTCGTGCCCGCCACGACGCGCTGGTCGTCGGTGTGGAAGTCACCGGTGTAGAGCAGTCGCGTGTCGCCGTCGTCGATCAGGACGTGCGCGCTGCCGGGGATGTGGCCGGCGTCGAAGAAGGTGACCTCGTAGCCCGCGGCTGTGAAGGGCTCGCGGTAGCCGTGGGTCTCGGAGACCTGCGTGACCCGGCGGACGTCCGTCTCGGTGAACGGGCACTGGAGCGTCCCGCCGTGGAGTTTCAGGGTGTCGCGGGCGAGTTCGAGCGCGAGGTCCCTCGTGGGCGGCGTCCAGTGGACCGGAGGACGGGCGTCGCCCGACAGCAGGGCCGGGACGGTTCCGGCGTGGTCGAGGTGACCGTGGCTCACGACGACCGCGTCGGGATCGGCGTCGCCGACCGGGTACCGCGGCGGGTTCCCCGTCAGCAGTCCGTAGTCGAGGAGGAGGCTGTCGTCGACGAGGACGGCGCTCCGGCCCACCTCTCGCGCGCCGCCGCAAAACCGCAGGTCCATCGCTCCGTCCTATCGGTTCGACCGGTTTGGCTCCGTCGATCAGGGGCCGGGATCGACCGCCGGGCGGGCCGCGAGAAAGTGTAGCAAAATCCAACCGGTCGGGTCGATAACGGCTGAATAACTACTTTCGGGATTTCCTTAGCCGGGATGCCATGCCACAAGAGGAGGCAACACGGCGGACGGTATTGCGAGGTATCGGTACCGGAATCGCGATCGCTGGCGGTGTCGGCGCTGCGGGTGCGAGCCCGGGCAAGCGGAAAGGAGCACGCGGCGACGACACCATCGTTGACGTCGCGGTGGCCAACGGCTTCGACGTACTGGCCGCGGCGGTCACGGAGGCCGACCTCGTCGACACGCTCAGCGGCAACCGGCAACTCACCGTGTTCGCGCCGACGGACGACGCGTTCAACGCCGCCGGGATCACCGTCGACAACGTCGACCAGGTGGACGACGAGTTCCTCCTGTCGGTGTTGACCTACCACGTGACCCCGGGGCGACGGTACGCGTCGTCGGTCGTCAACGCGCCGCGCGTGCGGACGCTCAACGGCGCGGACGTCGCCGTCGACGGCACGGAACTGAACGGCGGCCAGGCCGACATCGTCGCGACGAACATCGAAGCCGGCAACGGCGTCGTCCACGTCATCGACGGCGTGTTGCTCCCCTGACGGTCAGTCGTCGCCGCTCCGTCAGTCGTCGTCGCCGGCGCCGACGCGCTCGCGCTCGGCGGTGCGCTCGACGAACTCGTCGGGGAGCGCGTCGACCTCGCCGACCTGCACGCTCCAGAGGTTGGCGTAGAGGCCGTCGGCGGCGAGCAGGTCGTCGTGGCTGCCCTGCTCGACGAGTTCGCCGTCGTCCATGACGAGGATCTGGTCGGCGTCTCTGACTGTGGAGAGGCGGTGCGCGATGGCGAAGGTCGTCCGCTCGGCGGTCAGCGCCTCGAGCGATCGCTGGATGAGTACCTCGGTCTCGTTGTCGACGTGGCTGGTCGCCTCGTCCAGAATGAGGATCTCCGGGTCCTCGAGGATGGCCCGCGCGATGGCGACGCGCTGGCGCTGTCCCCCCGAGAGTTTCACGCCGCGCTCGCCGACCGTGGTGTCGATGCCCTCCGGCAGTTCGTCGACGAACTCCATCGCGCCGGCCATGCCGAGCGCTTCGATTATCTCGTCCTCGTCGGCGTCGATGCCGTAAGCGACGTTCTCCGCCACGCTCCCGTGGAAGAGGTACGGCTCCTGGCTGACGTAGCCGATGTGTTCGCGCAGACTCGACAGCGAGACGTCTGTCACGTCGTTGCCGTCGAGGCGGATGGTCCCTTCCTGGGGGTCGTAGAGCCGCAACAGGAGTTTCAGGACGGTGGTCTTGCCGGCGCCGGTTGGACCGACGAGGCCGACGAACTCGCCGCCCTCGACCTCGAAGCTCACGTCGCTGACGGAGTCCTCCTCGGCGCCGAGATAGCGGAAGCTCACGTCCTCGTACTCCACGTCGCCGTCGACGCTGTCGAGGTCGATTGCGTCCTCGTCTTCGTGGACCGTCGCGGGGTCGTCCATGAGGCCGACGATACGTTCGCCGGCGGCGAAGGCGTAGCGGTAGTTGTTGACGACGTTGCCGAACTGGCGCATCGGCCAGAGGAACCTGCGCGAATAGAGGAGCATCGGCGTGAGCACACCCAGAGTCATCTCGCCGGAGAAAAACAGCGGCGGGCCGCCGAAGACGCCGCGACTGGCCAGCAGCCAGTAGCCGCCGACGAGGAAGGTCAGGGCGTAACCCATCCCGGTGATCACCCGGAGCGTGGGGAAGAACTTGATCCGCGTCGAGATAGCGTCCCAGTTGGCGTCGAGATAATCGCGCGAGGCGTCCTCGACGCGGTCGCGCTCGAACCCCTCCCGGCCGTAGGACTTGACGACCTCGATACCGCCGATGTTGTTCTCGAGGCGCGAGTTGAGCGCGCCGACCGACCCCCGGACGCGGCCGTACTTCGGGCCGATCCGCTGGACGAAGACGTAACTCGCGAGCGCGAGGACCGGAATGGAGACGAGCGCGACGAGGGCGAGTTGCCAGTTGAGCCACATCATCACGCCGGCGACGCCGACGACGAGCACCGAAATTCGGATACCGGTGTTGAGGTCGTTCGTGAGGAAGCTCTCGAGCTGGTTGACGTCGTTGTTGAGGATGGACATGATCTCCCCGGTCTGCTTGTCGTCGAAGAATCCCATGCCCATGCGCTGGACGACGTCGTAGGTGTCGACGCGGACCTCGTGCTGGAGGTGCTGGGCGAAGCGGTTCCACGCCCAGGAGTTGACCCACCCCAGCACCGCGACGAGCAGATAGACCGCGGCGACGAGTCCGACCGCGAACCAGAACTGGTCCGCCTGGTTGTCGGGGATGACCGAGTTCGGGACCAGCGGGAGGGTGAAGGGACGCTCGCCGACGAACAGCGCGTCGATGGCGACGCCGAGTACCAGTGCGGGGACGAGTTCGAGGAATCGCGCGACGACGCTGGCGACGGCACCGATCGCGAACTCGCCTTTGTACCCTCGCCCGTACTGGCTGAAGATGCGCCACATCGGCCGGTCGACCCCCTCCCGGAGGTGTTCGAACGCGTCCGCGTCGTCGTTACCGCCCGAGAATCCCCAGGACATGGACCGTGGTAACGCTCCCCGACACTAAAAACTAACTGTCGTGTTAGTCAGGGTGCGCAGGCGGCGTAGACGACAGACGGACCAGAACGACCGGCGGCCGACGGAGGTAAATATCGCCGGCCGCCACCCATCGGGTATGCGGATCGCCGTCTTCGGGGCCACGGGTCGGACCGGCGAGCGCGTCGTCGCGGAGGCGCTCGACCGCGGTCACGAGGTGGTCGCGTTCGTGCGCGACGCCGAGGACCTGCCGTTCGCCGGCGGGTCAGTGACGGTCGTCGAGGGTGACGCCTACACCGGCGACGAGGTCTACAGCGCCGTCGAGGGGGCCGACGCGGTCGTCTCCGTCATCGGGCAGGACGAGGACAGTCCCGAGGACCTGCGGCAACAGAGCGGCGAGCACATCGTCGACGCGATGGCCGAAGCGGGCGTCGACCGCTTCGTGACGCTCGTGGGCGCGGGCGTTCACCCGGATCACCCGCCGGCTACGCTCCCGGAGTGGGTGCGAACCTTTCTCCTGAAGTTCGTCGCGGCGGACATGCTCGCGGACGCGAGGGGGCACGTCCACGTCCTCCGCGAGACCGATCTGGACTGGACGGTCGTGCGGACGCCGCGACTGGGGTCGGGCGGCGGGACCGGCGACTACGAGGCCGGCGACGTCGACCCCGGCTGGGGCCGCATCGACCGCGCCGACGTGGCCGCGTTCATCCTCGACTGCATCGAGGAGGAGCGTTTCGTCGGCGAGACTCCGCGCGTGGAGCCCGTCTGAGGCTGGCATGGCGTCGCCGCGGCGGAACCCGGTCAGTCGTCGTCGCCCGCGCGCGCCGATCCGCCGGCGGCGCGGTCGAGGAACTCCTGCGGGAGGGCGTCGACCTCGCCGACCTGGACGCGCCACAGCGTCGCGTAGAGGCCGTCGGCGGCGAGCAGGTCGTCGTGGCCGCCCTGCTCGACGAGTTCGCCGTCGTCGAGCACGAGGATGGTGTCGGCGTGGCGCACCGTCGAGAGGCGGTGGGCGATGGCGAAGGCGGTGCGCTCGGCGATGAGGTCCTCGAGGCTGTTCTGGATGACGGCCTCGGTCTCGTTGTCGACGTGGCTGGTCGCCTCGTCGAGGACCAGGATGGCGGGGTCCTTGAGGACCGCGCGGGCGATGGAGACGCGCTGGCGCTGGCCGCCGGAGAGCTTCACGCCGCGCTCGCCGACCTTCGTGTCGTAGCCGTCTTTCAGGTCGACGATGAACTCGTGGGCGCCGGCGGCCTTCGCGGCCGACTCTATCTCTGCGTCGGTCACGTCGGGGTGACCGTAGCCGATGTTCTCCCGGACAGTGCCGTAGAAGAGGTACGGCTCCTGGCTGACGTAGCCGACGTGCTCGCGGAGGCTCCGGAGGGTCACCTCGCGCACGTCCGTCCCGTCGACGCGCACTTCGCCAGAATCCACGTCGTACATCCGCATCAGCAGCTTCATCAGCGTGGTCTTGCCGGCGCCGGTCGGGCCGACGAGGCCGACCATCTCGCCGGGCTCGACGTCGAAGGAGACGTTTTCGAGGACCTGCTCGTCGCCGCCGTCTTCCGTCTCGTAGCTGAAGCTCACATCGTCGTACGCGACGCGGCCCTCGACGTCGTCGAGCGTCGTCGCTCCGTCGGCGTCGGTGACGCCGGGTTCGGTGTCGAGGAGGCCGACGATGCGCTCGCCGGCGGCCTCGGCGTACTGGTAGTCGTTGACGATCTGGCCGAACTGGCGCATCGGGTAGACGAAGCGGCGCGAGTAGGAGAGGAATATCACGAGCGTCCCGGCGGTCAACGGGCCGTTGAAAAAGGGGAGCGGGTCGGCGACGACGCCGCGGTTGGCCATCACCCAGTAGCCGCCGACGAGGAAGGTCGCGGTGTAGCCCGCGGCCGTCACGAGTCGCAGCGTCGGCCAGAACTTGATCCGCGTCGTGATGGCGTCCCACTGGGCGTCGAGGTACTCCTCGGAGGAGTCCGCGACGCGGTCGGTCTCGATGCTCTCCGTGGTGTAGGACTTGACGACCTCGATGCCGCCGAGGTTGTTCTCCAGCTGGGAGTTGAGCTTCCCCACGGAGGAGCGCACCTCCTGGTACTTGGGGTGGATGCGCTTGACGAACACGTAGCTCGCGAGCCCGAGCGCGGGGATGATGAGCGTCGGGACGATACCCAGCCGCCAGTTGATCAGGAGCATCGCCAGCCCCATCCCGCCGACGCGGAAGACGATACCGATGCCCTGGTTGAAGCTGTTCGTGAGAAAGCCCTCGAGCTGGTTGACGTCGTTGTTGAGGATGGACATGACCTCGCCGGTCTGACGGTCGTCGAAGAAAGACAGCTCCCGGCGCTGCATGGCGTCGTAGGCGTCGACGCGGACCTCGTGCTGGAAGTGCTGCGAGAAGCCGTTCCACGCCCAGGAGTTGACCCACCCCAGCGTCGCGCCGAGGACGTGCGAACCCGCGAGCAACCCGATGAGCAGGAGGAACTGTTCGACGGGTTCGGCGGGGAGCCACGACCCGGGGACGAACGGTAGCCGGAAGGGTCGCCCCTGCGTGAAAAACGAGTCGATGGCGACCCCGAGCAGGAAGGCGGGGACCAGCTCCATCAGCGTCGAGAAGACGCTCGCGAGGCCGCCGACGGCGAACCGCAGCCGCTGGCCACGGCCGTACTCGTCGAACAGCCGCACCATCGCGTTGCCCTCGTCGGCGCGCAGGTCCTCGAACTCGTCGTCGTCCGGACCACCCGGTGGCATGGCACCACGTACCCGCTCGCCCCGCATAAGGCTGACTGTCCAGTCAGTCAATTTCTCGGAAAGGTTTTTCCCGGCCCCTGCCGAGTAGCCGGTATGGGCCCTGAGGCGACCAGCGGGGACACGCACGACGCGATCATGGGGGCGACGTACCACGCGTTGTGCAAGCACGGATACGCGAACCTGACGATGCAGGACATCGCCGACGAGTTCGACAAGAGCCGGTCGCTGTTACACTACCACTACGACACGAAAGAGGAGTTGATGCTCGCGTTCGTCGACAACATGGTCGGGTGGATCGGGGATCGGCTCGCCGAGTCCGACACCGAGGACCCGCTCGCGCGGCTCTCGGAAGCCATCGACGGATTCGTCGTCGAACCGGGCGAGGAGGAGCGCGAGACGTTCGCGCTCGCGCTCGTCGAACTCCGCGTGCAGGCGGTCCACAACGAGAAGTTCCGCGAGCGACTCGCCGCCCACTACGAGCAGAACGTCGAGACCATCGCCGGCATCGTCGCCGACGGGGTCGAAGAGGGCGTCTTCCGCGAGGTCGACCCCCACCGCGTCGGCGAGGGCATCTACACTTCCTTCCAGGGCGCGCGGACCTACCAGGTCACTCTCGGCGCCGAGGGCGCGAGTCTGCGGATGCGCGACGCCATCGCCGAGTTCGTCGTCTCGGATCTCTTGGTCGACGACCGCGACCCCGCCGACTACGCCGGCGGCGGCTTCGGTTCCTGACGCGACGGCCGCGTCGACCCCCGATCCGACGGCGGCTTCGACCCCTTGCGCAACGCACTTGCTGTCCCCGCACCTCTCGCCCGACACGGCCATGAAACGCGACACGCTCGACTTCGAGGGCTTTTTCGACGTGCGACTGACGACCGACGACGCACAGGGCGCCCAGATGACGCTCTCGCCCGGACAGTCGACCGGCGGTCCCGACAATCGCCACGCCGAGAGCGACCAGTGGTGTTACGTCGTTTCCGGGTCGGGCTGGGCCACGGTCGACGGCGAGGAAGTCCGCCTCGACGAGGGCGACCTCGTCGTCATCGAAGCGGGCGAGACACACGAGATCGGGGCGGACGGCGACGGTCCTCTGGAGACGCTCAACGTCTACGTGCCGCCCCGGTCGACGATCGCTGACTGAGCGCTCTCGCAGCCCCGCGCGGTCGGGCGCGGTCGACCCCTGTCGGGGGTACCGCTTCTCGCGGGTTACCCCACCCTCACCGAACGACTACGTGAGCGGGCGTCGAATCGGTAGCATGGACCCGTTCGTCGTCGTCGGCGGGGACGCCGCCGGCCTGAGCGCCGCGAGCAAACTGAAACGCGAGCGACCCGAACGCGACGTGGTCGTCTTCGAGAAAGGGCGCTGGGTCTCCTACGCCCACTGCGGGACCCCGTACTTCGTCAAGGGCGAGGTCGCGTCCCTCACTGACCTGCTGTCGCTGTCGCCAGAGGAGGCCGCCGAGCGGGGGATCGACCTCCGGCGCGAACACGAAGTCGTCGCCGTCGACACGGACGCCGAGACGGTGACCGTCCAGCCGCGCGACGGCGAGCGTTTCGACCAGCCCTACGGCGACCTGCTGGTCGCGACCGGCGCCCGCGCGACGACGGCCCCGATCGAGGGATCGGACCTCGCGGGCGTCTTCACGCTCCACGGCCTCGACGACGCCGCGGCCATCCGCGCGGCGGTCGAACCACCCGAGGAAACCGGCCCGGACGAACTCGACGGGGGCGGCAACCTCGACCGCGAGCGCGTCGCGCGCTACGCCGCGTGGGACCCGCCCGAAACGGTCGCCATCGTCGGCGGCGGCTACGTCGGCGTCGAGATGGCCGAAGCCTTCCGCGCCCACGACCTCGACGTGCATCTCTTCCAGCGCGGCGAGCACCTCGTGCCCGCTTTCGGCGACGCCGTCGCCGAGCGCGTCGAGTCCGAACTCGAAGCGGAGGGCGTCACGCTCCACCTCGGCGAGGAGGTCGCACGCCTCGCCGGCGACGGAGACACGTCCGAAGAGAGTCGCGTCGCGCGTCTCGAATGCACGGACGGGACGGCGCTCGACATCGATCTGGCGCTCGTCGGCGTCGGGATCCGGCCGAACGTCGAACTCATCGAGGGGACGCCGGTCGAACTCGGCGAGTCGGGCGCTATCGCGGTCGACGAGTACGGGCGGACGAGCGTCGAGAACGTCTACGCCGCCGGCGACTGCGCGGAATCGCCCCACGTCGTCACCGGCGAGAACGAGTGGGTCCCGCTGGGGCTCACTGCCAACCGGGCCGGTCGCGCTATCGGCCAGTCCGTGGCCGGCGACCTGACCGAGACGGGAGCGATCGCGGGCACCGCCGCAGTCAAGGCCTTCGACCAGGAGTGCGGTCGGTCCGGAATCGTCGACCACGACCGGGCTCGCGAAGCGGGGTTCGACCCCGTCAGCGAGACGATCACGACGCGGTCGCGGTCCGGCTACTACCCCGGCGCCGCCGAGACGGTCGTGACCCTCACCGCCGACCGGAAATCCGGGTGCCTGCTCGGCGGGACCATCGCCGGCGCCGACCGCGCCGCCGTCCGGATCGACACCGTCGCCACCGCGCTCGAAGCCGGCATGACCGTCGGCGACGTGGAGAACCTCGACCTCGCCTACGCCCCGCCTTTTTCGCCTGTCTGGGACCCGATCCTCGTCGCCGCGAAGGTGTTGAACGGGAAGCTGGAGTGAGCGCGTCCGGAACCGCGAGCCGAGTCCCGCTCCCCGGGGCTGGGACCGCTCCGCGGAGAGTTGCGCCCGGATCCGAGGGTTCAAACCACCGGCTACACTCTCCGGCGTATGTCCGACCCACGTCCCGACCGGACCGGGGCGACCGACGTCGACGCCGACGCAGACGAGCACGCCTTCCGGCGATCGCTCCGTCGACTGTTCGCGGGCCACGACCTCTACGCGGCCGACGCGGACCCGTTCGCCGACCAGCGCGCGACCGTCCGGGCGCCGGTCCGGCGGCTGTTCACGACCTTCGGCCGACGATACTGGCGCACGTTCGGGTTCGGCCTCGGGGCCGGCATCGTCGCCCGCTTCGTCGACCTGCTGCCGCCGCTCGTGCTCGGCCTCGCCATCGACGCCGTCCTGCTGGAGCGGACGGCGTTCGCGCTCCCGCTGGTGCCCGACGCCTGGATCCCGCCGACCCGGGAGGGCCAGTTCTGGCTCTCGGCCGCGCTCATCGGCGGCGCCTTCCTCACGACCGCGGTCTGTAACTGGATCCGCGCACGCGGGCTCAACGCCTTCGCCCAGCACGTCCAGCACGACCTCCGGACCGACACCTACGACCGGATCCAGCGGCTCAAGCTCCCCTTCTTCGACGAGAAACAGACCGGCGAGCTGATGAGCGTCCTCTCCTCGAACGTCAACGACCTCAACGCGTTCCTCAAGGACAGCCTCGACCAGATCCTCCAGATCGTCGTCACCGTCGGCGGCGTCGGGGTCATCCTGTTCTCGATCAACGCCCAGCTGGCGCTCGTGACGCTCTCGACCATCCCGCTGGTCGCCGTCCTCACCATCGCCTACGTGCGGACGATAAAGCCCCGCTACCAGCGGGTGCGCGAGAGCCTCGCCGACCTGTTCTCGCGGCTGGAGAACAACCTGACCGGCATCCAGGTCATCAAGACCTCGAACACCGAGGACTTCGAGCGCGAGCGGGTCGCGGCGGCGTCGGCGGACTACCGCGAGCGCAACTGGGACGCCCTGCGGCTCTCGACGATATTCGGCCCCGCCCAGCAGGCCGCCACCGGGATCACCTTCGTGTTCACCTTCGTCATCGGCGGGCTCTGGGTGTTCTCCGGCCCGCCGCCGTTCTTCTCGGGGACGCTCACCGTCGGGGAGTTCGTCACGTTCATGCTCCTCGCCCAGCGGATCGTCGGCCCGATGAGTCAGTTCGGGAACGTCCTCGACAGCTACCAGCGCACCCACGCCTCCGCCGAGCGGGTGTTCGGCCTGATCGACGAGGTCGACGCCGCCGAGACCGACGCCCCCGACGCCGAGACACTCACCGACCCCGACGGCCGCGTCGCGTACGACGGCGTCACCTTCGGCTACGGCGACGTGACCGTCCTCGACGACGTCTCCTTCACCGCCGAGGCGGGCGAGACGGTCGCGCTCGTCGGCCCCAGCGGGTCGGGGAAATCGACCGTCCTGAAACTCCTTCCGCGGCTCTACGACCCCGACTCGGGGACGATCACCCTCGACGACCGCCCCGTCTCCGCGCTGACCCGCGACAGCCTCCGCCGGTCGATAGGCTACGTGAGTCAGGAGCCGTTCATGTTCTTCGGCACCGTGCGGGACAACATCGCCTACGGCGTCGACGACCCGAGCGAGGCCGACGTCGTCGCGGCGGCGAAGGCGGCCAACGCCCACCGGTTCATCGAGAACCTCGCGGACGGCTACGACACGCAGGTCGGTCAGCGCGGCGGGAAACTCTCGGGCGGGCAGCGCCAGCGCCTCTCCATCGCCCGCGCGGTCCTCCGCGACCCCGACATCCTCATTCTGGACGAGGCCACCTCCGCGGTCGACACCGAGACGGAGCTGCTCATCCAGCGGGCCCTGGAACGGGTCACCGAGGGCCGGACGACCTTCGCCATCGCCCACCGCCTCTCGACGATCCGCGACGCCGACCGGATCCTCGCGTTCGAGGACGGCGAGATCGCCGAACGGGGAACCCACGATGACCTGCTCGCAGCCGACGGCCTCTACGCCCACCTCTGGCAGGTCCAGGCGGGCCTCCTCGACGACCTCCCCGCCGAGTTCGTCGAGCGCGCCGCCGCGCGGACGGCCGAGACCAACTCCTCCTGATCGGCGGCGGGTCAGGCCTCGACGGGCGCCCCCCGCAGGGACGCGAAGTCGAAGCTGACACCGGTCAAATCCTCCGACACGTCCCACAGCCGGTCGGCACGACTCTCGTCGTAGGACCTGTCGTTGGAGCGCTGTTTCTCGGGCGCGCCGCGCATGTCGAACAGCCCACCGGGGCCGATGTAGTCGCCGCCCTCCACGCCGGGCGCGGTCGCCGCGTAGCACATCGGCAACGCCCCGCGCTCGGCGGACTGCGCCAGCACGGCGTTGGCGGCCTTCATGAGATAGAGTTTCAGCGTCGACCCCTCCATCTCGGGGCCGCGAGCCTGGAGGTTGGTGTCGGCGTAGCCGGGGTGACAGGCCACCGAGATGGTCTCGTCGATCCCCGCGTCGCCGAGGCGGCGCTGGAGTTCGTAGGCGAAGAGCAGGTTGGCGAGTTTGGACTGGCCGTAGGCCTCCCAGCGGCCGTAGCTCTCCTCGCGGTGGAGGTCGTCGAAGTCCACGTCGCCCTGCGTGTGCGCGCCGCTGGAGTGGGTGACGACCCGCGTCTCGCCCGGCGTCGCGACGACCCGGTCTATGAGGTGGCCGGTCAGCGCGAAGTGGCCGAGGTGGTTGACGCCGAGTTGCATCTCGAAGCCGTCCGCGGTCTCGCTGCGGGGGATGGCCATCACGCCCGCGTTGTTACAGAGGACGTGCAGTTCGTCGTAGGTCCCCCGGACGCCCGAAGCGAACGACTCGACCGCCGCGAGGTCGGCGAGGTCACACGCTCGAACATCGAGGTCGGCGTCGGGGACGGTCTCGCGGATGTCGGCGGCGGCGTCGGCGCCGCGCTCGGTGCTCCGGCAGGCCATCACGACGCGGGCGCCCTTCCGGGCGAAGACCCTCGTCGCCTCGAAACCGAGGCCGCTGTTGGCGCCGGTCACCACGACCGTCTTCCCCGAGAGGTCGGGGACGTCGTCGGCAGTCCACGTGCTCATACCCGCTTCTGGGAACGGAGGACAATCAAACGCACCGCCAAACCAGTGAGGGTGTGCGGTCACCGCTCGTCGGTCGTCGGAACCGCGCCCGTCACCCGCAGCGTCGAGAGGAGGGCGACGACGCCGACAGTCAGGACCGCGCCGAGGACGAACGGCGACCAGTAGACCACGAGCGCGTAGAGGGCGGTCATCACCGGCGGGCCGACGGTCCGGCCGAGGCTACCCGCGCCCTGCGTGACGCCGAAGGCGCTGCCCTGGCTCTCGGCGCCCGCCGCCAGCGACACCAGCGCCGAGAGCGCGACGTTCAGCAGACTGTTGCCCACCGACAGCACCGTCAGCACCGCGAGCATCGCCACGACACCGGGACCGAGGCCGACCACGTCGCCCCCGCCCAGCACCGCCCTCCCGATCTCCGGCGTGAACGGGAAGGTCGCGAGCGCGACGACGAGCAGCGCCGCGCCGGCGACGGCGAGGCGTTCGGCGGCGACTCGCCGGGAGAGCCGCCCGACGACCACGCCCTGGTTGATCACGCCCAGCGCGCCGACGTAGGTCAACAGCAGGCCCGCCTGCGAGGCGTCGAAGCCGTAGATGTCCGCCACGAACGGGACGAAGGCGATCTGGATGCCCGAGAAAGCGAGGGAGGCGACGAAGAAAGCGAGCACGAGCGGGCGGAGCGCGGCGTCGCGCGCGGCGGCGACGAACTGGCCGACGATCCGCAGCCTGCGGGCGGGCGCGACCTGTCGGTCAGGTTCGGGCAGGAAGGCCCACGCCGCCAGAAACGCCACCACGCTCAACACCGCCGCGCCGAAACTCGGCAGGGAGAACCGGGTCGCCGGGACGAAAGACGGGAAGACGCCCGCGGCGGCGTCGACGACGGCGTCGCTCGCCAGCACGGACCCCAGCGCCGGCCCGAAGACGAAACCCAGCCCGAAGGCGGCACCGACGAGTCCGAGCGCGCTCGCGCGACGCTCCGGCGGCGTCACGTCGGCGATGTACGCCTGCGCGGTGGCGATGTTGCCGCCCATCGCGCCGGCGAGCATCCGCGCGAGGAAGAGCGTCGCCAGCGCCGCGGCCGTCCCCGCGACCGTCTCCACCTCGCCGCCGAGACCGAAGACCGTCCACGCGACCGCGTTGCCCGCGAGGGTGAGCATCAGAACGGGACGGCGGCCGCGGCTGTCCGAGAGCCCGCCCAGAAGCGGGGCGAAGGCGAACTGCATCAGCGAGTACGACGCCGCGAGCAGGCCGTAGACCACGTCGCTCGCGCCGAAGTCGCGGACGTAGAACGGGAGGATGGGGATGACGACGCCGAAGCCCAGCAGGTCGATGAAGACGATGGCCAGCACCGCGACCAGCGCGCGGCGGCGCCCAGCGTCGCTGTCGGCGACGGTCCGAGGGTCCTGCACGTGTCTGTCAGGTCGGTTCGCCTCCGCGAGTGGAATAGCTACCGGGAGTCTCGACCGACCGGAGTCGTTGACGGCCATCAAGCAACCGAGCGGAATCCGCCAGCAGCCACCCACACCTCGCCCCAGAACCTAACCGGGAGGAGCCCAACACGTGGCCATGCAGACGGTCGCAGCCGCAGACTATCACGACATCGCGACGCCGTCCGACCCGCGCGTGGCGCCGGGCGGCGAGCGCGTCGCCTTCGTCCGCCGTCAGCCCCGAGACGACGAAGACACCGAGGCCACGGTCTACGTCGCCCCGACCGGCGGCGACCAGCCGCGACGGTTCAGCGTCGCCGAGGGCGCGGACAGCGAGCCCCGCTGGAGCCCCTCGGGCGACCGCCTCGCCTTCGTCTCGACGCGCGGGGCCGACGACGACCGCCCGCAGCTGTGGGTCCTCCCCGCCGACGGCGGCGAGGCGCGCCAGGCCACCAGCGTCGCCGGCGGCGTCTCTCAGATCGCCTGGAGCCCGGACGGGTCCCGGATCGCCTTCTGTCAGCGAGCGAGCGCCGAGGACCGCGAGGAAGGCCGCGACCGTGAGGTGCCCGCCGGTTTCGAGCCCGAGGAGCCGGACCCGCGAGTCGTCGACCGGACGGTGTACCGGTCGGCCGAGCGCTACTTCGACGGCCGGCGCTCGCATATCTACCTCGTCGACCTCGGCGACGACACCGCGGGGAGCGACGACGAGGTCCGACGGCTCACCGACGGCGACGCGGACTTCGAGTCGCCGACGTGGGGCGACGCCGAGACGCTCTACTACGCCGAACGCGTCGGCGCGGACCCCGACGACTCGATCGACTACGAGATCCTCGCGCACGACCTGGCCGCGGACGACTCGGACCCGGACGACACCGACGCCGACGCCGTCGAGGTGCTCCACCGGACCACGGGGTGGGCGAGCGGGCTGGCCGCGACGGCCGACGGCCGGGTCGCCTTCTGCTACCAGGACGACGACCGCGCGACGCTCAGGCCGACCGAACTGAAAGTCTACGACCGGACGACCGACGCGGACGACCCGACAGTGACACACCCCACCGCGGGCTTCGACCGGACGCTCGGACTCGACGCGATGCCGCAGTGGGGTCCCGACGACGAGTATCTCTACTTCGCGGCGCCGGACCGCGGGCGCGTCCCGGTGTGGCGCGTGCACTGGGACGGCGACGGTTCCGCCCCCCAACAGATCGTCGCGGACGGGCACGTCGACGGAATGCACGTCGGGGAGGACCTCCTCGCCTACACCCAGAGCGAGTGGGACCACCCCGGCGACGTCTTCGTCGCGACGAAGGGCGGCGGCGAGACCAGCCGTCTCACCCGACTCAACAGCGAGTATCTCGACGAGCGCGCGGTCGCGCAACCCGAGCCCGTCTCCGTCGACAGCGACAACGAGACGCCACCCACGACGCCCGACGGCGAACCCGCGAATGCGGCCGAGGACGGTGACGGGACCGGCGCGGGCGACGTGCAGGGCTGGGTGCTCACGCCGCCCGAATTCGGCGGCCCGGACCAGGACGGCGACGGCGAGCGGTTCCCGCTGGTCGTCGAGATCCACGGGGGGCCACACGCGATGTGGTCGACCGCGGGGACGATGTGGCACGAGTTCCAGACGCTGGCGGCGCGGGGGTACGTCGTCTTCTGGTGCAACCCGCGCGGGTCGACGGGCTACGGCGAGGACTACGCGGCGGCCATCGAGCGCGACTGGGGCGGGGTGACGGCGGCGGACGTGCTCGCCGGCGCGGACAGGGTGGCCGAGCGCGACTACGTCGACGCCGACCAGCAGTTCGTCACCGGCGGCTCCTTCGGCGGGTTCCAGACCGCGTGGCTGGTCGGGCACACCGACCGCTTCGCCGGCGCGGTCGCCCAGCGCGGCGTCTACGACCTCACCGGCTTCTACGGCTCGACCGACGCAGCCTACAAACTCGTCGA
>Ga0207851_100208_pt1 | contig 40432 bp, 38 predicted proteins | sample A23E3SouthBayCA_FD_187747 | JGI IMG/M metagenome (GOLD analysis project Ga0207851, IMG submission 187747) | Aerobic enrichment media microbial communities from Eden Landing Ponds, California, USA - A23 E3 (SPAdes) | ecosystem: Environmental > Aquatic > Marine > Unclassified | place: Emeryville... | reverse complement strand
GGCTCGCCGTCGACGAGCCGCTCCCGGCCTCGGAGCTGTCCACTCCCGGACGCGACGAGGACCCGCTAGTCACGCTCTCCGGGTACCTCCTGAGCGGGCTGCTGCTGCTGATCGGGCTGGGCATCGCCGCCGTCTCGGTCGAGGCCGGGGCGGTCCCCGGCGCGCTGTTCGGGCTCGCCTTCGCCGCGATCGGACTGGCACTGTCCCCGCCCGTGGAACGGCGGCTCGACCGCCGACACGGGATCTCCCGGTTCGGGCGAGTCCGGACCGTCGACCACCGGATCACCCCCGCGACGGAGCGGACGGAGTCGCCCTGCGTCGTCTGCGGCGAGGCGTTCGAGCGCGGGGTCGTCCGCCGGCGCCGCAACGAGACGGTCGTCGCCGGCGTCCCGATCCGGACCCGCTCGGTACGGCACAACCACTACTGCGCCGACTGCGCCCGCGAGGAGCTGTTCGGTGGTGACGCGGGCGAACAGGGGGCGGATCCGGACGTCGCGATCGACGCCGACGAGCTGAGACGGGACGAAGAGGCGGAGCGGGAGCGATGACGGTCCGGAGCGGCTGGCGGAGCGATGACGGTCCGGAGCGGCTGGCGGAGCGATGACGGTCCGGAGCGGCTGGCGGAGCGGTGACTGACCTGCACCGAACGTCCTCCGGCAGCCCTTTTATCAGCCCGTTCGATGGGTCGGTATGCACCGCGCACGGTTCCGCGATCCGGCCGGATCGATCCGCGAGGGCACCTACGACCCCGAGGCCGACACCGTCGCCTTCGCCGGCGACGAGTACGCCCTCGACGACCCCGCGATCGACGTGCTCCCGCCCGCCGAACCGACGAAGATCGTCTGTATCGGCCGCAACTACGCCGACCACGCCGCCGAGCTCGGCAACGACGTGCCGGACCGACCGCTCCTCTTCTTGAAGCCCCCGAACGCGCTGGCGGGCCACGGCGACGAGATCACGGTCCCCGCGGGGAAAGACCGGATCGACTGGGAGGCCGAGATCGCGGTCGTGATCGGCGAGCAGTGCAGGGGCGTCGACGCCGACGACGCGATGGACGTCGTCGCCGGCTTCACCTGCATGAACGACGTGTCCAACCGAGACGACCAGAACCGCGAGCAGAACTGGGTGCGCGGGAAGGCGTTCGACGGCGCCGCGCCGCTCGGTCCCGTGATGGCGACACCGGACGAGGTGCCGGACGACGCGAACGTCGAGCTCCGCGTCAACGGCGAGACGAAGCAGTCGAGCGACCGCGAGCACCTCATCTTCGACGTGCCGACGCTGATCGAGGAGATCACGACCTACCTCACCTTGGAACCGGGCGACGTGATCTCGACCGGCACGCCCGAGGGCGTCGGCGCCCTCTCGGACGGCGACACCGTCGCGGTCGAGATCGAGGGCGTCGGGACCCTCGAACACGACGTTCGGGTCCCCTGAGCCCCTCGCCGCCGTTCGCGGCTGTCACCGCCCCGTGCCGCCTGGTCGCACACCGCGTTTCCGGTGAACGATCGGTTCGGCCACTCTTAAGAGCGCCCCGCCCGGATCCACGCGCATGCAACCACGGGATCTCTCCGATCACTCGCCGTACGTTCCGGGCCGGGGCGTCGAGGAGGTCGCCCGCGATCGCGGGCTCGACCCCGACGACCTCATCAAGCTCTCCTCGAACGAGAACCCCCACGGCCCGAGCCCGGCGGCCGTCGAGGCCATCCACGAGCACGCCGACCGCGTCCACCAGTACCCCAAGTCCTCCCACACGGACCTCACCGCGAAACTGGCCGCAAAGTGGGACGTGCCGACCGAGCAGGTGTGGGTCTCGCCCGGCGCCGACGGCTCGATCGACTACCTCTCGCGAGCCGCGCTAGAGCCCGGCGACGCGGTGCTCGCCCCCACGCCGGGGTTCGCCTACTACGGGATGTCCGCCCGCTACCACCACGGCGAGGTCTCCGAGTACGCGCTCTCCCCCGACGACTTCGCGCAGGACGCCGAGACCGTGCTCACCGCCTACGGCGGCGAGCGGATCGTCTATCTCACGTCGCCGCACAACCCCTCGGGATCGGTCATGCCCCTCGACGAGGTGCGGGCGATCGCGGACGCGACCGCGGAGGAGACGCTCGTCGTCGTCGACGAGGCGTACGGGGAGTTCACCGAGGTCGACAGCGCGGTCCCGCTGACGGCCGAGCGCGACGACGTGGCGGTGCTCCGAACCTTCTCGAAGGCGTACGGCCTCGCCGGGCTCCGGGTCGGATACTGCGTCGTCCCGGAGGCGTGGGGCGAGGCGTACGCCCGCGTCAACACCCCGTTCGCCGCGAGCGAACTCGGGTGCCGGGCCGCGCTCGCCGCCCTCGACGACGAGGAGCACGTCGCGGAGTCGGTCGAGACGGCGCGCTGGGCCCGCGAGTACATCGCGGACGAGCTCGACGCCCCGACCGTCGAGTCGGCCGGGAACTTCGTCCTCGCCGAGGTCGGCGACGCGGAGCGGGTCGCCGAGGAAGCGCAGGAGCGCGGCGTCATCATCCGCGACTGCACCTCCTTCGGCCTCCCGAGCCACGTCCGGATCTCGACCGGCACGCGCGAGGGGACCCGCGAGGCCGTCGACCGGCTCAACGAGACGCTCTCGGACTTGGAGCTCGGTGCCCGGCCATGACCGCCGACCGCGTCGCCGTCACCGGAACCCCCGGCACCGGCAAGTCGACGGCGACGGCGCTGCTCGAAGACGAGTACGACGTGATCCACCTCAACGACCGGATCAAGGGCGACGACGACCTCTGGACCGAGCGCGACCCCGACCGCGACACGCTCGTCGCCGACCTCGACGCGGTCCGCGAACACCTCGGCGACTGGTCCGGCGTGCTCGACTCCCACCTCGCGCACCGGCTCGACGTCGACCGCGTCGTCGTCCTCCGGTGTCACCCGGAGGAGATCGAACGCCGGCTCGAAGCCCGCGGTGAATCCCCGGCGACCGCCGAGGAGAACGCGGAGAGCGAGGCGCTCGACGTGATCCTCTCGGAGGCGGTCGCCGAACACGGGGTCGAGAACGTCTACGAGATCGACGCGACCGACCGCGACCCGGAGGCGGTCGCGGACGCGATCCGCGCGGCGATCGAGGGCGAGCGCGAGCCGAGCGCGGGGACCGTCGACTTCATCGATTATATATGAGCCCGCCGCGACGGTCGGATCGATAGATGACCCTCGATCAGTACCGCTCGGTCGCGGACCGCCTGCTCGGCCCGTGGGTGCGCGCCGCGGCGCGACTCGGGCTCTCGCCGGACCAGGTGAGCGTCCTCGCGTTCGGCGTCGCGGTCGCCGCCGCCGGCGCGTTCGCGGTCGGCGACCCCGTCTTCTACCTCGTCGGAGCGGTCTGCGTCCTGCTCAACGGCTGGCTCGACCTCGTCGACGGCGCCTTGGCCCGCCACCTCGAGGTCTCTTCCGACGGGGGCGACCTCCTCGATCACGTCCTCGACCGCTACGCCGACATCGCGGTGATCGCGGGGTTCACCGTCGGTGTCGGGGCGTACGCGCTCGGCTTCGCCGCGGTGACCGGCGTCCTGATGACGTCGTACATGGGCACCCAGATCCAGGCCGTCGGCATCGGCCGCGAGTACGGCGGGCTGCTCGGACGCGCCGACCGGCTCGCGCTGATGGGGATCGTCGGCGTCGTCGCCGCGGCGTACTCCGCCCCCATCGTCGCCGGGCTGAACGTCGTCGGTCTCCTGCTCGCGCTGTTCGCCGCCGTCGGGCATCTCACCGCGGTCCAGCGGTTCCTCGGCGCGTGGCGCGACATATAGGCGATCGCGGTCTCATCCCCGCCGTCGAAGGGCGCCGCTCCGCCGCGCACGCGCCGGTCACCGGCGTAAGAACGCTTAAAAGCGTCCGGCCGGAACGGGTGCGTATGCCCACCTTCGAGCTGAACCTATCAGACGACGTGTACGCGGAGTTCCAGCAGCTCGCCGAACAGGAGTTCGTCTCCGAGGAGCAGGCCGCGGAGGACCTGATCGCCTCCGGCATCGAGGCGTACAACGTGAGCGTCGTCGACGACGAGCCTCGCGACGAGATGCTCGACGGCGCCGAGAACAACATGTTCGACACGGCTGAGGACCCGGGAAGCCTCGAAGACGACCGGCTGTAGCCGGTCCGCCTTGCGAACCGACGGCAATTTTCAAAGACGGTCCGCTAGTACCCCAGCCCCAGCAGCCGGTTCGCCGCCAGCGCGGTCAGTGCGAGCCCCATCACGCCGGCGAGCAGCCCGAACGCGACCGTCCAGCCGGCGGCGTCGGAGACCGCGCCGACGACGACGCTCCCCGACGCGCCGACGACCATGTAGGCGGTCCGGACGAGTCCGAATCCCGCGCCGCGCTCGGCGTCGGAGAGGAGGTCCATGAACCGCGACTGCAGCGGCGCACCCCACGACATCGCGAGACCGACGAATCCGACACCGACGACGGTGACGGGGAGTCCGAACCCGAACTCCGCCGCCGCGACGAGCAGCCCGTAGCCGACGACCCCGGCGGCCATCGTGGCCATCACGGTCGCGTCGCGGCCGATGCGATCGGATATCGATCCCGTCACCGGCTGCGTCGCGCCGTGGACGAGGAAGTACAGCGAGAACAGAAGCGCCGACACCGCGGTCGAGAGCTCCGTCCCGAACTCGAGGAACGACGGGAGGAAGGAGGCCGTCGCCTGCCACGTGAACGCGCCCATCGTCGCCAGCGCGGTCGTGTAGAGGATTCGGGGTCGGGAGAGCAGCTCCGCGAGCGGCCCGAACGCGAACCGCTCGCGCATCGCCTGATCGGGACGGAGCGGCTCGGTGGGTCGCACCCGCCACGCGAACAGGACGAACACGGGGACCGCGGCGGCGACGCCGAGGGCGATGCCGGCGCGCCAGCCGTACCGCGACCCGACGAGCGCGGCCAGCGGCGGGGCGGCGAGCCCCGCGACCGGGCCGCCGGCGACGTGGACGCCGATGGCTCGGCCGATGTCGTCGAACTGCCGCGTGAGGAAGGTGGTCGCCACCGAGTAGTGGAGGCCGGCGCCGGCACCGAGCACGACGGCGAAGACGATGAACGCGACGATCGAGGGGGAGGCGGCGATGAGCAGCGAGGCGACCGCGGTGGCGCCCACGGCGGTCAGGATGACGGTCCGCTCGCCGTACCGGTCGCCGAGCACGCCGGAGGGGAACTGCGCGAGCGCGTACGCCAGCCACATGCCAGAGAGGCCCAGCCCGACGGTCGCGTTCGTGACGCCGAACTCGAGGCGGATCTGGGGGATCAGCGGGCTGATCACCAGTCGCGCGACCATCGTCGCGGTGAACGCGAGCGTACAGAGCGCGAGCGCAGTGTGCTTGTACCGCCAGTTCACGGCCGGAATTTCGTCCGGGCGGAAAAGCGGCTTCCGATCCCGGCGCGACTTCGGCGTCGGCCCCGCCCGCCTCACGCGTCGAGACTGGCCCACATCTTTTCAATGGTTTTACGTGAACTCCCCCGGAAACGGCGATTCGCATGTCCCTCCAGATCGGTTCGACGATAACGCACGGTCTCCGCCGGGTGGCGAATCGGAACGGCCTGCTGTTGGTCGTCGCGTCAGTCGTCCTCGGGGCGGCGTGGCAGGTGGCGTTCAACAGCGTCATGGCGGCGTCGCTCCCGGCCGAGGCCGCTGGTCAGCTCGCACCGGTAGTCGACGCGCCGTTCCCCGTGCTCGCCGCATTCGCGGTCGTCTCGTTCCTCGTGTTACCGGTCGTCTCGGTCGTCGCGATCCGGACGTTCGTCGCGGGCGAGACCGGCAGCATCCCGCGCGAGTTCGTCACGCGCCGGATCGGCTGGGTCGTGGTGAACCTCATGGTCGGCGGTGCGGTCTTCGGCGTGTTGGTGACGGTCGGGACGGTTCTGTTCCTCATTCCCGGCATCATCGTCTACGTCGCCCTGCTGTTCATGGCGGTCTTCGTCGCGGTCGAGGACGAGAACTTCGTCGCCGCGATGGCCGACAGCTGGCGTCTCACCCGCGGGAACTGGATCCGCCTGTTCGTGCTGCTGGCGATCGTCATCGTCCCGTTCACCGTCGCGGTAACCGCGCTGTCGATAGGGCTCACGATCGCGGTCGGTCCGGCGTCGGCGGCCGCGGCGCTCGTCACCGTCGCGATCTCGATGGCGTTCAGTATCGTGATCCTCGGCGTGATCGCCGAGGCGTTCGAGCGCCTCCGCGAGGAGCGCGACCGGCGAGGCGAACTCGGCGAGAGCGGTGCGACCGACCCCGGCTCCGCGCCGACGGCCTGAGGCGGACCGCGCGTTCGAGTGCGGCGACAGCCCTCGCATCACTTGGCGACGCCTCTGACGTCACCCGACGACGTTCCTCACGTCACCCGACCACGAACTCGATCGGGTACTCCGTGAAGTTCTCGTACCCCTCCTCGGTGACGACGGCGATGTCCTCGATCCGGACGCCGCCCACGTCGGGATCGTAGAGACCCGGTTCGACGGTGATCACGTGGCCGGGCTCAAGCTCCTCTCCCCCGCTCGCGAGCCGGGGGGACTCGTGGACGTCGAGACCGACCCCGTGGCCGGTGGAGTGGATGAACCCCGTCTCCGTCTCGGGGTCGGTACGGAAGGTGGGCTCGCCGGCGTCCTCGTACACCTCGCAGGCCGCCGCGTGCACGTCCTCGCCGGTCGCGCCCGGCTCGACCGCGTCGAGCGCGGCGTCGAGCGCGCGCTCGGTGAGGTCGTACCACTCGCGGAGCCGCTCGCTCGGCTCGCCGACGCAGAACGTCCGGGTCATGTCGGCGTTGTACTTGGTGGCCTTCGACCGCGGGAAGATATCGATGATGATCGCCTCGTTCGCCCGCAACGCCCCCGAACCGCGGTCGTGAGGGTCCGCGGCCTGCGCGCCGCCGGCGACGATCGTCTGGTCGAGCGCGCACCCGTGCCGCAGGAGCGTCACTTCGATCTCCTCGGTCACCCGTTCGCTGGTGAGCGGCTCGCCGTCGTGAAGGAGCGTTCCGGGTTCGATCTCGCCGTCGGCAGGATCGTCCTCGCCGTCGGCGGGCACGTCCTCGCCGGCCACGTCGGCGCCGGCGATCAGCTCCTCGGCGGCCCGCATCGCCGCCTCGTTGGCGCGCTGCGCCTCGCGGATCGCGTCGACCTCCTCGTCGGTCTTCACCGCCCGGGCCTCGCGGATCCGGTCGTCGGCGTCGACGGCGACCTCGACACCGCGCTCGCGGAGGGCGTCGGCGGTGCCGACCGGGCCGCGGGGCGGCATCGACACGGACTCGACGCCCTTGTCGCGGACGAAGGCGGCGTACATGTCGTTGCGTTCCTCGCGGCCGCCGTACTCGTAGTCGTAGTCGGCGTGGCGCTCGACCGCGTCGGCGGTCGCTTCCTTCTTCGCCCGGCCGTACTCCAGCCCGCCGACGAGGACGTGGATCTCGCCGTCGGCGTACAGCGTGAGGAAGGGGTCGGGTCCGGTGAACCCGGAGAGGTACAGCTGGTTGGCGTCGTCCTGCGAGGCGTCGATCAGGTAGCCGTCCGTCTCGAGGTCGGCGAGCCGGTCGTCGAGTCGCGCGCGGTTCATACGGAACCTGCTCGGGCGACCCCCAAATCCGTTGTCCTCGCGGCACTCTCCCCGGCGTCCGAGACGGCGCTCGTCCCGCGAAATAGATATATAGGTGGGGGTTACCGATCGGCGATCGTCCCCGCCCGTTGTTAAGGCTGGCCGAAAAACCGGCAATAATCGTCGAATGGAGCCTTGAGAACCGCTCTCCATGAGGTTCTCCGAATCGAAACTCACCCAAGCATTTAAATATTTCCGCCGATTACGTAACGGTGAGGAAAACCAACCGAGACGCGTCTCTCGGTCCCCTCGTTCCCTCCACCTGATCTAACCAATGAGCGAAAACGTTCGAACGTACACGGCGGAGCACGCCGACGAGACCGAGTCCGAGACCGAGACCGAGTCGGCCGACGAGGAGCTTCACTGCCCCGAGTGCGGTGGCCAGCTCGCGACCGACACGGAACACGGCGAGACCGTCTGCGTCGACTGCGGCCTCGTCGTCGAGGAGGACGAGATCGACCGCGGGCCGGAGTGGCGCGCGTTCGACTCGAAGGAGAAAGACGAGAAGAGCCGCGTCGGCGCCCCGACGACGAACATGATGCACGACAAGGGGCTCTCGACGAACATCGGCTGGCAGGACAAGGACGCCTACGGCAAGTCGCTGTCCAGCCGCCAGCGCGAGAAGATGCAGCGGCTGCGCACCTGGAACGAGCGGTTCCGCACCCGCGACTCCAAAGAGCGGAACCTGAAACAGGCGCTCGGTGAGATCGACCGGATGGCCAGCGCGCTCGGCCTCCCGGACAACGTCCGCGAGACCGCCTCCGTCATCTACCGCCGCGCGCTCGACGAGGACCTGCTTCCCGGCCGCTCCATCGAGGGCGTGTCGACGGCGTCGCTGTACGCCGCCGCCCGACAGGCCGGCACGCCGCGGAGCCTCGACGAGATTTCGGCGGTCTCGCGGGTCGAGAAAGACGAGATCGCCCGGACGTACCGCTACGTCGTCCGCGAGCTCAAACTGGAGATCCAGCCCGCCGACCCCGAGAGCTACGTCCCCCGGTTCGCCTCCGATCTGGGCCTCTCAGACGAGGCCGAGCGCCGGGCGCGCTCGCTGCTCGACACCGCGAAGTCGCAGGGGATCCACTCGGGGAAGTCGCCCGTTGGACTCGCGGCCGCCGCCGTCTACGCCGCCTCGCTGCTCGTCAACGAGAAGGTGACCCAAAGCGAGGTCAGCGACGTCGCGAACATCAGCGAGGTCACCATCCGGAACCGCTACCACGAGCTGTTGGAGGCCGAGGACGGCGTCGCGCTGAACTGACTCTACAGCGACCGACCCGCAGACGCTCGCCGCTTTTCCGAACGTCCAAGCCCGCCCGGGCCGAGCCACGCGTATGGAGACCACTCGCCACTTCACGGCGACGACGTACGTCGTCAACGACGGCGCGACCGCGCTCCACGCGCACGAGCGCCTGGGGATCCGCCTCCCGCCGGGCGGGCACGTCGACCGCGACGAGCTCCCCCACGAGGCCGCGCTCCGGGAGGTCCGCGAGGAGACGGGACTGGAAGCGGAGCTCGTCGCGACCGAGTCGCCGATCGAGGGGCCGAACACGCGCGGGCTCCCGGAGCCGGCACACCTCATGCTCCACGACATCAACGTCCACGAGGACGGGTCGGTGGGTCACCAGCACGTCGACCACCTCTACTACGCCCGGGTCGGCTCCCGGGAGATCGCGCCGAACGGGACGGACGAGGTCGACGCCGACGGCTGGCGCTGGTATACGCCGACAGAGCTGGCCGCGAGCGACCTCCAGCCCGACGTGATCGAACTCGGCCGCGAAGCGATCGCCGCCGTCGACGGGGCGTAGCCGGGATCGGACAGAGGAGACTCGTCACGATCGAGACCGGATCGGCCGACGGCCGGCGTCAGACGACCGTCTCACGCTCCGGAAGGTATTTGGGTCGTTGCAGGCGACGTAAACGCAAGAATGGACGCAGAGCGAAGAGCGGAGATAACCGGGTGGGACGCCCGGGAGTTCTCGGACGGCTTCGCGGGGCTTGGGCGTCTCGTCGACCGGGGGTTCTCCGGCGCGGTGACGAACGGCACGGGGTGGCTGTTCGTGTTCGAGGGCCGCGTCGTCGGTACCGCCGACGCCGACCTCGACGCGTTCGCGGACGCCTCCGGAACGGTTTACGAGGCACCGGCGGCGGTGCTCCCGGTCCTGTTCGCCATGCAGGAGCGGGGCGGCGAGCCGCGGGCGCAGTACTACACGAACGACACGCCGCTCTCCGAGGCCGACCGGAAGCTCACGCAGGGCGGGTTCACCGGCTACGTCGAACTGTCGGAGAACGTGCTCTCGGGCGACTACTACGTCACCTACACCGCGGGCGAGTCGATGGCCGCGGCGTACGTCGGGAACTCGCGCCGACTCGAAACCGGCGACGAGGCCTTCGAACTGGCCGACGACGAGGTCGGGATCTACACCGTCTACGAGGTCGATCTAGACGTGCAGGAGATCCCGGCCGCGGAGGCGAGCGGCGGTGCGACCACCGCCGGTGAGGACACCGCCGGTGAGGACACCCCCGTCGAATCGGAGGCCGACGAGCCCGTTGAGGGCGAGACCGACGAGGAGGGGCCCGTCCGGGACGCGACTCCCGGCGACGAGGCCGCCGACGCCGGGGCTGAGACGGCTACGGCAGCGGTCGACAGCGAGTCATCCGACGGAGAAACGGTCGACCGCGAGGAAACGCCGAGACCCGGCGCCCGCGACGACGGAGGAGAAGACGGGGAGACCCCGCCCTCGCCGGGGGAGCGGGCCGGCGAACCGATCGAATCCGAACCGGCGGCGGACACCGTCGAGAGGGAGAACGCCGAGCGCGCGGACGAAAGCGCGGAGGCGGACGCCGCGACCGAACGCGCCGCCACGACCGAACGCGCCGCCACGTCTGAGACGCCCGATTCGTCCGACGCTCCCGACGCGGCGGACGAACCCGAGCCCGGGAGCGAGGGCGACCACCCGAGCGACGACGTGTTCTCCGAGGAGGAGCAGTGGCGCGAGCAGAAGTCGATCCCCGCGCTCGACCCGTCGGAGGCGAGCGATCCGCCGGGCGACCGGAGCCGCGGTGAGGCCGAGTCGGACGCGGCCGGCCGGCCCCCGCGGGAGGCGAGCGAGCGGCGACGCTCCGGGAGCGCCGGTCGAAGCGGAGCCGCCGGCTCGGCCGCCGCGAACGGCGACGAGCGGTCTCCCGAGCCGCGCTCGACCGAGCGCGACCGGTCGGACCGCTCGGCCGTCTCACAGCGCGCGTCGGGGGCGAGCGCGGGCGAGCGCGAGCCGGTCGACGAGCGCGTCGAACAGCTTCAAGCCGAACTCAAGGCCGCTAAGGAGAAGCGAGAGTCGCTGGAGGCGGAACGGGACAGTCTCGCGGTCGATCGCGACGAGATCGCCGCCGAGCGGGACGAACTCTCGACCGAGGTCGATCGGCTGGAGTCTGAGCTGTCGACGCTCCGCGAGGAGCGCGATCGGTTGGAGTCCGAGCTGTCGGCCGCCCGCGATCGGCTCCCCGAAAGCGATCGGACGATCTCTCCGGCGGAGGCGCGGAGCGGGACGAACCTCTTCGTCAGGTACGAGTCCAAGGGCGGCGCGACGCTCGAAGACGCCCACGACGGGACGGTCGACCGCGACGCGCTCCGCGAGAACCTCCGGATCGAACACCACACGAGCTTCGAGACGGAGGGGCTCGCGGTGGACGGGCGGCCGTACGAGGAGTTCCTGGAAGACACGATAGAGTACGGGTTCACCCGGTGGCTCGTCGAGGACCTTCCCTTCGAGGTGAGCGGGACCGGCAACCAGAGCGTGCTCCGAGACCTCTACGACGCGATCCCGGAGATCGACCGCGCGGAGATCGGCGGATCCGTGTCGATCGCGATCACCGAGAACGGCGAGGAGACCCGCGAGCAGCGGTCGTTCGATCTGGTGTTGCGCGACCGGATGGGGAACCCGCTGTTCGTCGCCGATCTCAACGACAGCCGCGACCCGACCGCCGAGGGGACGCTGGAGTCACTCGTCGAGAACGGCCGCGACATCGCCGGATCGAACGAACCCTTCGCGGCGGCGTTCGCGGTGACGGAGAGCTTCTTCGAACCGGGGGCGTTAGAGACCGCGAGCGACGCGGTCGGCGGCGGGCTGTTCAGCCGGTCGAAGCGCGCGAGCTTCGTGAAGCTCTCGCGCAAACGGGGGTATCACCTCTGTCTGGTCGAGGCCCGCGACGGCGGCTTCCACATGACGGTCCCGGACCTGTAGCTGGGTTCGAACTGTCGCCGCCGAACCGATCGATATCTCGACGCATCTCACCGCGAGTCAGCCGAGTCGGAGAAATCACGGTTCAAACGCACCTAAACGCGGCTTTGACGCCGTCAAAACGCTATCCGTCCGTCGTCTCGTCGAAGTCGAACGATCAGTTCTCGAGCTCTGCGGCGTCGTCGATCCGCATGGAGCCGAGCTTATCGACCGTCTCGTCGAGCTTCTCGTCGAGCTCGTCGACGAACTCGTGAGTGCGCTCCGTCGTGATCGCGCCCTGGCTGGACGGCTCGATGAGGTTCTCCTCTTCGAGGACGCGCAGCGAGTAGCGGACCTTGTGATGGGGGTACCCCGTCTCGTTCGACATCTTCACGATGCCGATCGGCTCGTTTTCGATGACCATCCGCAGGACTTGGAGGTGACGTTCCAGCATGTCTACCTCTTTCTCTAGTCGATCTATCATGGCACATGTTAACTCGTCATGCCCCCGTTTAAAAGTTGCTGTCGGAGACGGACCCGTAATCGCTCGACCCGACGCTTTGACGTGGCAGTAGTTAACGCATTCGATCGCAGCGACGCCGTTCCCGTCGGATCGAGCCGCCGCCGGTGAGGGGGAGATACAGCCACGAACGGTGAGGTATCACCACGAACGTGCATTAGACACGCAATGGACGCGCGTCGCTATCGCCGTTCGTGGTGAATTCTCGGCGATGGACCGTAATCGGTTTTACCCCCCGCCGGGAACCACCGGGTCGTATGACACTCACCATCGTCGGCTCCCAGCTGGGAGACGAGGGCAAGGGCGCGCTCGTCGACCGGTGGGGAGGGGACGCGGACGTCGTGGTCCGTTATCAGGGCGGCGACAACGCCGGCCACACCGTCGTCGAGGGCGGCGTCGAGTACAAGCTGTCGCTCGTGCCGAGCGGCGCGGTCCGGGGCACGACCGGCATCCTTGGCAACGGCTGCGTCGTCAACCCGAAGACGCTGTTCACCGAGATCGACGACCTGCGCGAACGCGGGCTCGACCCCGACGTGCGGGTCGCCCGCCGGGCGCACGTCATCCTCCCGTACCACCGCGTGCTGGACGGGATCGAAGAGGAGGTCAAGGCCGACGACGACGCCGGCGACGCGGTCGGCACGACCGGTCGCGGCATCGGCCCGACGTACGAGGACAAGGCCGGTCGTCGCGGGGTCCGGATCGCGGACCTGCTCGACCCCGACGTGCTCCGCGAGAAGCTCGAGTACGTCGTCCCGCAGAAGCGGGCGCTCGTCGAGGACGTGTACGGGCTCGACCTCGACGACGGCGAAGACCGCGCCGAGGCGTTCGACGTCGACGCGCTCCACGAGGAGTTCGCCGCGATCGGCGAGCGGCTCGCCGACGAGGGGATGACCGTCAACTGCTCCGACTACCTCCACCGCCGCCGCGAGGCGGGCGACGAGATCCTCTTCGAGGGTGCGCAGGGCACCCACATCGACATCGATCACGGGAACTACCCGTTCGTCACCTCCTCGAACCCGACAGCCGGCGCCGCGTCGGTCGGCTCCGGGCTCGGCGTCACCGCGGTCGGCGACGGCGAGGTCGTCGGCATCGTGAAGGCGTACCTCTCGCGGGTCGGCGAGGGGCCGCTCCCGACCGAGCTCGACGGCGACGCCGACGAGGAGGCGCTCGCCGACGACATCCGCGAGAAGGGCGGCGAGTTCGGCACCGTCACCGGACGCCCGCGCCGGATCGGCTGGCTCGACCTCCCCATGCTCCGGCACGCCGCGCGCGTCTCCGGGTTCACGGGCGTCGCGGTCAACCACGTCGACGTGCTCGCCGGGCTGGACGAGCTGAAGGTGTGTACGGGGTACGAGCTGAATGGCGAGGAGCTCGACACCGTGCCCACCACGACCGATCGGTGGGAGCGCTGTGACCCCGTCTACGAGACGCTCGACACCTGGGAGCCGTTCGACTCGGCCGCGGTCGCCGAGGACGGCTACGACGCCTTACCCGAGGCGGCCCGCGACTACCTGGAGTTCGTCGCCGACGAGATCGACACCCCGATCTACGCGGTCGGCGTCGGTCCCGACCGCGAGGAGACGGTCGAGTTGACGAACCCGTTCGAGGAGTAGGGCGCTCGCGCGTCCACAGTGCGGACTTCTCGCGGCTACGCCTGCGAATCGATCCCGTTCAGCGCGGCCATGTCCTCGTCGCTCAGCGACAGGTCCGCGGCCGCGAGGTTCGATTCGAGGTGGTCGACGCTCGACGTGCCCGGGATCGGGAGCGTCACGTCGGAGTGATCGAGCAGCCACGCGAGCGCGACTTGGCGCGCCGTCACGCCGCGGCGGTCGGCGACGTCGTGGAGCGCGTCGGGGGTTTCGTCGTCGTCGACCGCGTACATCGGCCCCCACGGGATGAAGCCCACGCCGTGGCGCTCGCAGGCCCGCAACACGTCCTCGTCGTCGCGGTGGCCGACGTTGTAGCGGTTCTGGACGGTGGCGACGTCGACGATCTCCATGGCGGTCTCTAACTGCTCGACGGAGACGTTCGAGAGCCCGACGTGGGCGACCTGGCCCGCGTCTTTCATCTCCGCGAACGCGTGGACCGACTCCTCGAAGTCGGTGTCCGGGTCGGGCCGGTGGTACTGGTAGAGGTCGATCGTGTCGGTTCCGAGTCGGTCGAGGCTACACAGGACCTGGTTCTTCAGGAAGTCGGGGTCGCCGTGGGGAAGCCAGTCGCCCTCGCGGTTGCGGAGCAGGCCGGCCTTCGAGGCGACGACCGTGTCGTCGGGGTCGCCGAGCGCATCGCCGATCAGCCGCTCCGAGACGCCCGGCCCGTAGGAGTCGGCGGTGTCGACGAAGTCGACGCCGAGTTCGACCGCGCGTCGGAGCACGCGCTTGGCCTCGTCCTCGTCGGCGGGGCGGCCGATGATGTCCTCGCCCGTGATCCGCATCGCGCCGAAGCCGAGCCGGTTGACGGTCAGTTCGCCGCCGATATCGAACGTGTCGCTCCGCCCGGTCGTGTCTGGAGCCATGCTCGACCGATCGCGCGCCACGCGGAAATCGGTGGGGATGGCGGAAGGGCGTGTGTCGACGACGACCGGTCGGTGCCGAAACGAGTCGCCCGTCTTGCGCACGTCGCTACTAATAAACCGCCCCCGCGTGATCGTGAGGTATGGACGCCGAGCGCGAGGTACTCGACGTGTTGGCGCGGAACGCCCGCGAGGACATCGACGACATCGCGGCCCAGACGGGCCTCGACGCGGACGCGGTAGCGGACGCCATCGACGCGCTGGAGGCGGACAACGTCGTTCACGGCTACCAAGCGGTCGTCGACTGGGACCGCGTCGACGAGGGGAAGATCCGCGCGATCGTCGAAATCAACGTCGAACTCGACCGCGAGACCGGCTACGAGCAGGTCGCCGACCGGATCGCGAAGTTCCCCGCGGTCGACGCGCTCCACCTCGTCTCCGGCGACTACGACTTCGCCGTCGAGGTGCTCGGCGAGACGATGGAAGACGTCTCGCGGTTCATCTCCGAGCAGGTCGCGCCCATGCCGGAGGTCACCCAAACGGTGACCCACTACATCATGGACACCTACAAGGACGGCGGGATCCGCTTCGAGGACGGCGACGACGACGACCGGCTCTCCGTGTCGCCATGAGGCTGTCCGACCGCGCGCGCGACCTCCCGGAGTCGGGGATCCGGAAGTTCTTCGAGCTCGCGGAGGCGCGCGACGACGTGATCTCCTTGGGGGTCGGCGAGCCCGACTTCTCGGCGCCGTGGGCCGCTCGCACCGCCGCGATCGACTCGCTCGAACGCGGGAAGACCTCCTACACCTCGAACCGCGGAATGGCCGCGCTCCGCGAGCGAATCTCTGCCCACCACGAGCGCTACGACCAGTCGTACGACCCGGCCGAGGAGGTGCTCGTCACGACCGGCGCGAGCGAGGCGGTCGATCTGGCGTTCCGCGCGCTCGTCGACCCCGGCGACACGGTCGCTGTCCACGAGCCGACGTACATCTCCTACGGGCCGGGGATCGAGCTCGCGGGCGGCGAGCAGCTGACGGTCCCCACGCGGGCCGAAGACGACTTCGCGCTCACGCGGGAGTCGCTGGAGGCGGCGGGCGCCGCCGAGGCCGACCTGCTCGTGCTCTGTTACCCGAACAACCCGACTGGCGCGACGATGACCGAGGAGGAGTACGCCGAGGTCGCCGCGTTCTGTCGCGACGAGGACCTCCGGGTGATCGCCGACGAGATCTACTCCGCGCTCACCTACGGCGCCGACCACGCCTCGATCGCGACCCAGCCGGGGATGCGAGAGCGTACCGTCGTCGTCAACGGGTTCTCGAAGGCGTACGCGATGACCGGCCTGCGGCTCGGCTACGCGCTGGGCCCCACCGACGTCATCGACGCCATGAACCGGATCCACCAGTACACGATGCTGTCGGCGCCGACGACGCCGCAGTACGCCGCGATCGAGGCGCTGGACCGCTGCGACGACGAGGTCGCGGAGATGGTCGAGGAGTACAACCGCCGGCGGCGGCTGGTCGTCTCCCGGTTCAACGAGATGGGCCTCGACACCTTCGAGCCCGGCGGCGCGTTCTACGCGTTCCCGGACTGCGGCGGCGACGACGAGGCCTTCGCCGAGGAGCTGCTGGAGGCGCAGGGCGTCGCCGTCGTCCCCGGCTCGGTCTTCGGCGAGGGCGGCGAGGGGCATCTCCGCGTCTCGTACGCGACCTCGATGCGCGAGCTGAAGGAGGCCACGGACCGGATCGCGACGTTCGTCGAGAACCGCTGAGACGACTCTCGACCCTCGCAGCCGGGGCCGTCTCCCGCGCCCCGTGAACGAACAACTCTTCGCGAATTGTTCGACGTTCGCTAACGATTATCACGCTTTATCCTGATAGTTCGGGCATGGAGTTCCAGCTCACGGACGAACAGACGCAGCTCCGCGAGGAGGTCCGCCGGTTCGCCGACGAGGAGATCCGGCCGGTCGCGACCGAGCACGACGTGGAGGAGAAGTACCCACACGAGGTGATGGAGAAAGCGGCAGAGATGGGCCTGCTCGCGCCGCACGTCCCGGTCGAGTACGGCGGCGTCGGCTACTCCTCGCTGGAGAACGCGATCCTCACCGAGGAGCTGTTCGCCGCCGACCCGGGGATCGGTCTCTGCGTTTCCAGCGCCGGCTTCGGCGCCGAGGCGCTGATGGAGTTCGGAACGGAGGAACAGAAGGAGCGCGTCCTCCCCGAGGTGACCGCCGGCGACGCGGTGATAGGGTCAGCGATCTCCGAGCCGCAGGCGGGCTCTGACGTGACCTCGGTCGCGACGCGCGCTCGAAAGGACGGGGACGAGTGGGTGATCAACGGCTCGAAGATGTGGATCACGAACGGCACCGTCGCCGACTACTTCGTCGTCGTCTGCGAGACCGATCCCGAGATCGACGACCGCTACTCCGGCTACTCGCAGATCCTCGTCGAGGGCGACCGCGACGGGCTCACCCGCGACAAGATCACCGGGAAGCTCGGCATCCGCGCGAGCGACACCGCCGAACTGCGGTTCGACGATGTCAGGGTGCCGGAGGAGAACCAGATCGGCCAGCGCGGGATGGGATTCCTCCAGCTCATGCAGTTCTTCGACGAGACCCGCACCGCGGTCGCCGCGCAGGGCGTCGGGATCGCCCGCGGTGCGGCCGAGCGCGCGCTGGAGTACGCGGAGGAGCGCGAGCAGTTCGACCGCCCGATCAGCGACTTCCAGGCGATCAAACACAAGCTCGCGGAGATGCACACCAACACCGAGGCCGCGCGCTGGCTCACCTACCGCTCCGCATGGGCCGTCGACAACGAGTCGGGTGACCTGACCGCGCTCGCGTCGATGGCCAAGGAGTTCGCCTCGCGGGTCGCCGTCGACGTCGCCGACGAGGCGGTTCAGGTCCACGGCGGCGCCGGCTTCGTCAACGACCACGACGTGGAACGGCTCTACCGAGACGCCAAAATCACCCAGATCTACGAAGGAACCACCGAGATCCAGAAGAACATCATCGCCCGCGAACTGCTCGACGAGGGGATCTGAGTGGGCCACCGTACGTCGCCCGGGGGACGTGACCGGCATTTAAAAACGACAGGCGTCGCATAGCCCGTTATGAGCGACGACGCGACGCCCGAGGAGCGACTCAAACGGCAGCGCGACGACCTCCGGCTGCTGAACCAGGTGATGCGCCACGACATCCGCAACGACCTCCAGCTGGTCAGCGCGTACGCGGAACTGCTGGACGGCCACGTCGACGAGGAGGGCGAGGAGTACCTCGACGTGATCAGAGAGAACACCCGAAGCGCCGTCGAGCTCACCACGACGGTCCGAGATCTCGCCGACGTGATGCTCCGCGAGGACGCCGAGCCGGACAGCGTCTCGCTCGCCCCGGTCCTCTCCCAGCAGGTCGAGGAGGTCCGGTCCGCGTACTCGCAGGCCGTCTTCACGGTCGAGGGATCGTTCCCCGAGAAGGCGGTCGTCGCCGACGAGATGCTGAGCTCGGTGTTCCGGAACGTCCTGCGGAACGCGGTCCAGCACAACGACGAGACGCCCCCGAGGGTAACGGTGTCGGCGGCGGTCGACGAGGAGGACGGCGTCGCCGAGGTCCGCGTCGCCGACGACGGCCCGGGAATCCCCGAAGACCAGCGCGAGGAGGTGTTCGGGAAAGGCGAGAAGGGGCTCGACAGCCCGGGCGCGGGGATCGGGCTCTACCTCGTGCAGTCGCTCGTCGACCTGTACGACGGGGACGTGTGGATCGAGGACAACGAGCCGAAAGGCACCGTATTCGTGCTCACGCTCCCGCTGGCGGAGTAGCGGCGTTCGCGTCGACTCGGCCGCACCGAGGTCGAGCTACTCCTCGTCGTACTCCATCGCGACCGAGTTGATACAGAACCGCTTGCCCGTGGGCTCGGGGCCGTCGTCGAACACGTGGCCCAGATGGGAGTCGCAGTTCGCGCACCGGACCTCGGTGCGGCGCATCCCGTGGCTGGTGTCGACCGTCGTCGTCACCGACTCCTCCTCGGCGGCGTAGAAGGCGGGCCAGCCGCAGCCGGACTCGTACTTCGTCTCGGCGTCGAAGAGGACGGTCCCGCAGGCCCGACAGCGGTACTCCCCGTCGTCGGGGTGATGATCGACGTACTCGCCGGAGAACTTCGCCTCCGTGCCGCTCTCGCGGAGCACGCGGTACTCCTCCTCGGAGAGCCGTTCGCGCCACTCCGCGTCGGTCAGCTCGCCCGGGTCGACCGCGTCGCCCTCTTCGGTTTCGCTCATATCTTCGATAGGCGCCCCACGTGCAAGGGGGTTGCGGCGGTCGCACCGTGACCCGGCTGCTTCCGATCGGCGGCCGCAAGCGGTATTCGGGCGGCCGTCGATCGACGACCATGGCACGCGAAGTCACGCACGAGGACCGAGGACCGGCGATACTCGACGAGTCCGACATGGGAGACGACGACCTGATCTACGTCTGTCAGTGCGGCCTCTCCGACTCGAAGCCGCTCTGCGACGGCTCGCACAACGCGACAGCGGACGAGGCGGACGGCGTCGTGTACAAGTACGAGAACGACGACGCCGACGGCGAGCGGCGCGAGATCGACGAGATCGCGTACGAAGGGGAGTGAGACGCCGCGTCGAGCCGCGGTGGCGCCCCGCTACAGCACGCCCATCGCGTCGAGCCGCTCGGGGAGGTACGTGTCGGTGACGAAGTCGAGCCCGCGGCTCGCGAGCGACTGCTGTTCGGACTTCTTCCCGATGTCGAGCTGCAGTTCGATCTGCTCCTCCCAGTAGTCGGTCTGGAACCGGGGGTCCTCTAACTCCGATTCGAGGGCGTTCACGTCCGAGTCGGAGAGCGGATCGGACGGGAGGTCGTACTCGACGATGTCCTCGGGCTGGATCCCCACGAACTGCGCCTCCGGCGTCGCGAGGTACTTCGAGAGGTGGGCGGACTTGATCGAGCCGTACGCCACGGAGCCGTAGATCCGGTAGGACCACGGGTCGCCGTCGGCGAAGACGGCGATGGGCACGTCGAGCTCGTCGTGGACGCGCTTCGTGATCCGGCGGGTCGCCCGCGCCGGCTGGCCCTTGAGGTGGATGACGAGGCAGTTGTACGCCTCGTCGAACCCGTTCTCGACGAGCCGGTCGCGCATCCCGCCGGTCTCGACGGCGAGCGCGAAGTCGATGTCGTCGTCGAGAAAGTCGATCATGTCCGGGTTGTTCGGGATCTGGTAGCCGCCCGCGCCCACGTCCTCCTGACAGTGGATCTCCCGTTCCCCGCGGCGGGTCTGCTCGCGGATGAGGAGGGGCCCCATCAGGGTCGCGCCCGACTCCTCCGGGCGCATGTGGAAGTCCTCACGGGTGACGCCCGTGACGATCTCTAAGTCCTCCACGAGGTCGTTCGACTCGTCCTGACTGGAGAACTGCGCCTCGTCGTTGTCCCACGACTCCGAGAGGTAGTACAGCTCACGCAGCGTCGACGAGCGGTCGTCGTCGAGCTGATTCGCGAGGAACTCGATCGTGTAGGCGGCCTTCAACAGCTTGCGCGCGCCTCGCACCGAGTTCGCGCTGCGCGTCGACGTGCGGTCGCCGTACGTCCACACGCCGCTCTCCTCGTCGTACTCGATGTTGCTCTTCGTCCGCGTGGGAAGCGTCATCTCCGGGATGTCCCCGGCGGCGAACTGGTCGTAGAAGTCCGCGGCCAGGTCGATCAGCTCGTCTCGTGCGTCGCTTTCGGTCGTCATTAGTCGTTCACCGTGAGTTTCTCAGTCTCGACGCCGCCGACGCTGACCTCGAACTCCGCGCCGTCGTCGACCGCGTACGTCAATTCCCGCTCGTCGCCCGAGGCCACCTCGGGTTTCCACTGCACGAACCACTCGCCGTCCATGTCCACGACCGTCCCGTCGGAGAGGTCGGTCGGCTCCGTCGAGACGATATCCGTGATCTCCAACCGCTCGTTCACGTCCGAGTGGTTCTCGACGACGAGCGTCACCGTCTCGCCGTTCACCTCGCGCTCGATGCTGACGTTGTTCATGATCCGCGCCAAGGCCCCGTCGATGTCGGGGCGCGGCCGCCCCGTGACCTCGGAGACCTTGTCGGCCATCTCGGGGAGTATTCGGCCCAGCACGTCCTGTTTCTCCCGCCGCTGCTGCATCGAGCGCCGCTTGTTGAGGAACGACTTCAGCTCGCGGGCCGCCTCGCGCACCGCGAGTTCGATCTCGTCTTCGATCGCCGGGACGTTCGCGAGCGCGTCCTTCGACTCGCTCGTGAACGGGACGTTCGTTGAGGCGACGTGGATCGAGATGACGGCCGGCCCGTTGGGGAGCCCCGAGCCGCCGGGCTGGTCGAGGCCGTAGTTGCGCCAGCCGATGTTCTTGATCACGTCCGTCGTCGCGCAGGCGCCGCGCTGGTACACGAGCGGGACGCGGTTCGCGAACCGGAGGAGCTCCACTTTGCCCTCCGCCGGGATCTCGCCGCCGTAGGCGATGCCGGCCTCAACGATGAACGGGTCGCCGCCGTGGACCTCGGCGTCGCGGGTCGCCGCCGCGTAGAAGTCGGCGTCGTACTCCTTGCGGAGCCCGGCCTCGACCAGCTCGGCCGTGATCGGCGCGAGGCAGTCGGTCGGCGGCGCGAGGATGTCGGTCGTCCGCATCGCGTCGAGCAGGTCGGCGGCGGCGTCGCGGCTGCCCGCGATCGACTTCACCTTCGGCGGGTCGTCCGGCACCGTCCGCGCCCGCGACCAGAACGCCTCCGCGACGTTCTCGCGGGCGGTCTCACCGAAGGTCGCGTCGCGCTGCTCGGCGACGAACGAGGCCGCGTCCGCGACGAGGCGGTCGAGGTCGTCGCGGGCGATCCGGAACGCGTCGCCGTCGAGGTTCTCGAACCGGCGCGCGAGGGCCTCGGCCATCGCCCGCACCGCGGCGTCGTCCTTCCGGGTCGAGGTGGCGTCGTCGACGAGAGCGTAGGCGTCGGCGACGAGCGGCGACTCGGTCGCGTCCTCGCTGTTACCGCCCTCGCCGGCCTCGTCGCCGCCGGCCTCGTCGCCGCCGAGCCCGGAGATAGCCCGCCACGCGGCGCCGACCGCGTTCTCGCGGACGGTCCCGCCGAACGTCTTGCCGGTGTCGTTCGCGACCGTCTCGGCGACGTTGTCGACGATCGTCGCGAGCTCGGAGCGGGAGAGCCGGTCGTTGCTCGCGACCGTCTCGGCGACCCCCTCGGCGAAGGCGGTCGTCGCCGTCTCGCCCTTGTTGGCGACCGCCTCGCTGACCGCGGCGGCGACGTCGCGGTCGTCGTGGGTCCGCGGCGGCGACCACGCGAGCTCGCGACCGTAGTACACGTCGCGGAAGTTGTCGATCACGCTGTCGGCGGTCTTCTTGCCGACCCGTGTGAACTCCTCCTGGAGGAACCCGGAGACGGAGTACGACTCGGTGGCCTCCAGCATCTTGATCAGCGCGCCCAGCTCGACGCCGTGGGGATGCGGCCGGATCTCCTTCGTCTCCGCCGGCAGCTCGTCGGTCGCGCGCTCGAACTTCATCGGCTCGTCGAGTCCCGGCTCGCGCAGTTCGAGCCGCGCGTGGGGGTTGACGACCGCGGTGTGTTTCACGTAGTCGTGGAGCTGCTGGCGAGCGCGCATGTTCGCCTCCATCTCCAGCTCGATCCGGGTGCCGTGGGGGCGGTCCCACGTCGTCTCCTCGTCCGCCTTGATCTCCGGCTCGTTCGTGTCGGTGTCGATGATGAGCTCGAAGTACTGCGCCCGCGACTGCCCCTTCGGGCGCGAGGTGATCTTCGCGGGCTGGCCGGAAGTCAACTGAGAGTACAGTACAGCGGCTGAGATACCGATTCCCTGTTGACCGCGAGACTGCTCCCTGGCATGAAAACGACTCCCATACAGGAGCTTCCCGAACACCTTCGGGAGCTGTTCCTTCGTGATGCCCGGCCCGTTGTCTTCGATCACGAGCCGGTAGTAGTCGCCCACCTCCTCGATCTCGATGTAGATGTCGGGGAGGACGCCGGCCTCCTCGGTCGCGTCGAGGGCGTTGTCGACCGCCTCCTTGACGGCGGTGACGAGCCCGCGGGCGCCCGAGTCGAACCCGAGCATGTGTTTGTTCTTCTCGAAGAACTCGGCGATGGAGATCTCGCGCTGACCCTCGGCCAGCTCCTCCGCGATCCCCTCCTCGTCGCCGATCGTCGACTGGAAGGACGTCATTCGGTACCCTCCCCTTCCACCGAGGCACCTAAAAACGCACCGCCGGCGCGGTGAAAGTGTATCTCGTCGTCAGACGCCGTCTCGTCGCCCTGTTCGGGAACGTGTCGCACGAACGGGCAACGTCCGATCCCGCCGACAGATTTCTCCCCGCGACGCCCTTTCGTTCGATCATGTCAGGGTGGACCGCGGAGGACATGCCGCGACTGGACGGGAAGACAGCGGTCGTCACCGGCGCGAACAGCGGGCTCGGCTACGAGGGGACGCGCGAGTTCGCCGCGAAGGGCGCCACCGTGGTGATGGCGTGCCGGAGCGTCCAGCGCGGCGAGGACGCGGCCGACGAGCTCCGCGCCGACGCCGGCGGCGAGGTCGACGGCGACCTCGACGTGCGGGAGTGCGACCTCGCGTCGCTCGACTCGGTGGCGGCCTTCGCGGAAGACCTGCGCGACGACTACGACGCGGTCGACGCCCTCTGTAACAACGCCGGAGTGATGGCGATCCCGCGGAGCGAGACCGAGGACGGCTTCGAGACGCAGTTCGGCGTGAACCACCTCGGTCACTTCGCGCTCACCGGGCGCCTGTTCGACCTCCTCGAAGCCGCCGAGGGGATCGAGGATAACGCGCGCGTCGTCACGCAGTCGTCGGGCGCGCACGAGCAGGGCGAGATGGACTTCTCCGATCTCAACTGGGAGGAGTCGTACGGCAAGTGGAAGGCGTACGGCCGGAGCAAGCTCGCGAATCTCCTGTTCGCCTACGAGCTTCAGCGCCGGATCGACGCCGCGAACCGCGAGGGCGACGCCGCGATCGGCGTCCGCAGCGCCGCCTGCCACCCCGGGTACGCCGACACCAACCTGCAGTTGCGCACCGCCGCGGAGAGCGGCAACCCCCTGCTGACGGTCGCCATGCGGCTGGCGAACGCGCTGTTCGGTCAGGACGCCGCGACGGGCGCCCTCCCGATGCTGTACGCAGCCACCGCCGACGTCGACGGCGGCGCCTACGTCGAGCCCGGCGGGCTGCTGAACATGCGCGGCAAGCCGACAACCGGTCGGTCGAACGACGCCTCCTACGACCGCGAGGACGCCCGGCGGCTCTGGGAGTACTCGACGGAGGCGACCGGCGTCGCGTTCCCGGTTTGAAGCGTCGAGGCGCTCCCGAGTGCAACGGCCCCTCTCGCACGCGGTCGTCGCGTGCGAACAGCGCCCTGCGGCCGGTAGGGCTCGACGCCCCGCGACCGGTAGGGCCCGGCAATCGGAATTTCGGCGCCGCCGCTGGAGGCTATCATATACGCGAGACGCGTTTCGAGAGCTGTCCGAGGGGGTCGAAGCCGACGATTACAGCCGGGTGAGGTTCGTCGCGCGCGGCCCCTTATCGGCCTCCTCGATCTCGAACTCTACTTCCTGTCCTTCCTCGAGGTCCGGGCCGCCGACGTCTTCCATGTGGAAGAATACGTCCTCGTCAGCGTCGTCAGTCTCGATGAATCCGTAGCCGCCAGTGTCGTTGAAGAAGTCGACCTTGCCTGTCGCCATCGCATTTCGATCCACTCCCGACTGATTGATAAGTGTTGTGTGACCCCCAGAATCCTCGACCGTGTTTGAGACGGGCCCGCAAAACGAACGGTCTCCGACTTCCGCACCGGGTCGAGAAACCCGCTCCGATCGAAAGAGCCGACCCGGTGGAAAAAACCGACCCGGGCGAAGAAGCCGATCGACCGCCCCGCTGACGCCGGCCGACGCGTCACGATCGCTCGGAGTCGACGGACGGTCGGATCCCCGTCTGCGTTGGGCCCGCGTCGATCACCGCTGTGCCTTCGCCATTTCCAGGGAGATGAAGAAGCCGAAGTACGCCGGAATCCCGGCGAGCATGAACATGTACAACACCCACCGGGGCGAGGCGGAAAACGCGAAGTCGTACAACAGCGACACGAGCGTCACCCATGCGACCGCGAACGCGAGGTCCTGTATCATCCCGGTTCGGTTCCCCTTGACATGGGACCGGATCCTGTCGGTGAGGCTCTCGTTCGCGTCGGGGTCGTCGATGTGCTCGGCGTCGGTCATGGGTAAAGGTCGGCGTCGAAATACGTCGGTGTTCCGGAACGGTCCAGCGCCCGAGCGGCCCCGCGTGGGTGCGCGCTCGGCTGTTCAGTCCTCGTCCAGGTAGTCGACGACGAGGACGGGGACGTGCGTCGAACGCAGCGTCCGCTCGGTGACGCTCCCGAGGAGCGCTCTCCGGACGCCGGCCCGACCGTGACTCCCCATCACGATGAGGTCGATGTCGTGGTTCTCCGCGTAGTCGCCGATCACCTTGTGCGGACGACCGCCCGAGACGTGTTCGACGATGTCGACGCCGCGTTCGGCTCCGCGATCGGCGACCACCCCGGTCGCCTCGTCGGCCTGCTCTTTCAGCTCCCCCATCTCGTCGAACCGGCCCTGCTTGAGCCGATCGACCTGCTCGGTGCCGAGGCTGAAGTTCACGGAGTCGATGTCGACCACGTACAGCGCGTGGACCTCGGCGTCGTACTTCTCCGCGAGGTCGAGCGCGTGGTCGACGGCGGCCTCCGCGACGTCGCTTCCGTCCGTGGGTACGAGGATGCGTTCGTACATTATCGCTCCTCCTCCGTGGTCGCGTCGTCAACTGCGCGGCTCTCGTCGGCGGCCGCGTCGTCAACTGCGCGGTCCCCCTCGGCGGCCGCGTCGTCAACTGCGCGACCGCCGTCAGTCGCAACGTCCTCGCCGCCGTCCGCGGCGACGACGTCCTCGGCGGTCTCCTGCTGCCCCATCGGCTCGGGGCTGTGACACTGCCGGACGATCCGCTTCGTTTCGAGCGACGGCTCGTCGGTCGCCATCGAGACGGCGATGGTGACGACGAACACGACGGGGAGCGTGATGAGCGCGGAGCCGATGGCGGGCATCCACGTCGCCAGCCCCGTCGACAGCGGCGCCTCGAGCGAGCCGATGTACGTCGGGACGATCTGGTTGATCATCGGGAGCGACCAGAGCGTCAGCCCGGTGGTCATGCCGGCGAGCGCGCCCTGGCGGTTGGCGTTCTCCCACCACATGCCGAGGAAGAACATCGGGAACAGGACGGAGCCGGCGAGCGAGAACGCGTAGCCCACGAGCGCCGCGATCGACGACGCGGGGTTGAGCGCGGCCAGCGTGGTCAGCGCGCCCAGCGCGACGATCGAGAGGCGGCCGACGAGGATCTGCTGGCGCTGCGTCGCGTCCTCGTTGATGATGTTGGTGTAGATGTCGTGGCTGATCGCCGACGAGCCGGCGATAAAGAGTCCGGCGACCGTCGCGATCGCCGCGGCGATACCGCCCGCCGCGACGATGCCGACGAACCAGTCCGGGAGCCCCGAAAGCTGTGCCGCCAGCACGACGATGACTTCGCTGGCGGCGCTCGTCATGCCGGGATCGCCGTAGGTCGGGCTGACCGTCTGCGAGTAGAGGTCGGTCCCGAACGCGGCGAACGCCGGAGCGCTCCAGTACAGGATGCAGATGAAGAACAGCCCCCAGACCGTCGACCAGCGGGCCGTCCGTTCGCTCTCGACCGTGTAGAACCGGACGAGCACGTGCGGGAGCCCGCAGGTGCCGACGATCAGCGAGAACGTCGTCGCTACCCAGAGGTAGTAGCTCGACGAGGCGAACGGTTCGGAGAACTCGCTGCCGAGCTCGCTGATCAACATTCCGTATTCGAGCTGCGGCAACACCGTGGAGTAGCCGTTCGTGTAGCCGACGACGAACAGCCCCACGACGAACGCGAGGATGAGGATGACGTACTGGACGGCCTGGTTCTTCGTGGCGCCTAACATTCCGGACAGCGTCAGGTAGCCCACGGTGACGACCATCATGGCGACGACCATCACCTGGTACCCGTCGAGACCCGGGATGAGGCCTCCGTAGTTACCGAAGATGTACAGGCCGACCAAGGCCATCCCCTTCGCCTGGCCGATCGCGTAGACGAAGCCGATGAGGAACGTCGTCACCGCCGCGATGGCACGCGCGGTGTCGGAGTTGAACCGGTCGCCGACGAAGTCCGGCGCCGTGTACTTCCCGAACCGGCGCAGCTGCGCGGCGAGGAAGATGAGCAGGATGAAGTATCCCGTCGTCCAGCCGACGACGTACACGAGCCCGTAGAAGCCCGCGAGCGCGATCGACGCCGCCATACCGAGGTAGGAGGCGGCCGACATCCAGTTCGCCCCGATCGCCATCCCGTTCTCGACGTTCCCGATCGAGCGGCCGGCGACCCACATGTCCTCGGTGTCGGCGACGCGGAAGACGAAGCCGATCGTGAGGAACAGCCCCAACATCCCGATCACGAGGAGGGCAGGTCCCACCTTGAACGAGATGTCGAGCGCTTCCGGAAGGAGCTCGCTCTGCAGGAGGATCGAACTCGCCTTCATTCGTCGGCCCCTCCGTCGGTTGCGACGTCAGCGGTACCGTGTTCGATACCGTACTTCTCGTCGAGCGCGTCCCGTTTGCGCGAGTACCAGAACGCTAAGATCAGCGCGCTGGTCGGCGCGCCGAACGCGACGAGGAAGTAGTGGAGCGGGAAGCCTAAGATCGGCATCTGATTCGTCATCGGACCGGGCGCGAGCCGCGTCAGGGTCACCGGCCCCCACACCGCGAGGACCCAGACGGCGAACCCCGACCAGACGATACGGAGGTGGTCTCGCATGTACGGCGTGCTCGGATTCAGGATGTTCACCTCCGCTCCGAGGTAGTCGGTGTCGCTGTGCTTCTGTGCCGCACCCGTGGCGACGCCGCCGTCGGTGGCCGCGTCGTCAGAACTTCGTGAGCTATTGTCTGTCATGTGTTGTGGTGTGTATTGTCGTGGTGCGTTTATGCGGTTTTATCGTGATATTTAGTTTCGGTGTCGAGCGCGTCGTCTCTCGCTTCGTGTTTCGAAAACGGGGGTGTAGCGGTCAGTCGTTCTCCGCCTTCCGCTGGATCTCCTCGACGATCTCCGGGTTCCGGAGCGTGCTGGTGTTACCCAGCTCTTTCCCGTCGGCGATGTTCTCGAGTAGGCGACGCATGATCTTCCCGGACCGCGTCTTCGGCAGATCGGGCGTGAACACGACCTGTTCCGGCCGGGCGATCGGGCCGATGGCGTCCTCGACGCCCGCGACGATCGCGTCGCGGAGCTCGTCGGTGCCCTCGTACCCGTCTTCGGTGGTCACGTACGCGTACACCGCCTCGCCCTTGATGTCGTGGTCACCGCCGACGACGGCCGCCTCGGCGACGCCCTCGACGCCGACGATCGCCGACTCGATCTCCATCGTTCCGAGTCGATGGCCGGAGACGTTGAGCACGTCGTCGACGCGCCCGAGAACGGTGATGTATCCGTCCTCGTCGATCTTCGCCCCGTCCTCTGGGAAGTACACCCAGTCCTCGGGGTCGTCGCTGTCGGTGTCGGAGTACTCCGCCCAGTACTCCTCGATGTAGCGCTCGTCGTTGTTGTACAGCGTCCGGAGCATCCCGGGCCACGGCTTCTGTACCGTGAGGTAGCCGGCCTTCCCCGGCTCGACCTCGTCGCCGAGCGTGTCGAGGATCTGTACGTCGAGGCCCGGGAGCGGCGGTCCGGCCGCCCCGGGCTTCATGTCTTTGACCCCGGGCAGCGTCGTCACCATCATGCCGCCGGTCTCGGTCTGCCACCACGTGTCGACGATGGGACACTCCTCGTTCCCGATGTGCTGGTAGTACCACTTCCAGGCGCGCGGGTTGATCGGCTCGCCGACCGTGCCGAGCAGCCGCAGCGAGGAGAGGTCGTGGCGGTCGGGGAACTCCTCGCCCCACTTCATGAACGCGCGGATCGCGGTGGGCGCGGTGTACAGCTGCGTCGCGTCGTACTCCTCGACGATCTCCCAGAGCCGGTCGCGCTCCGGGTGGTCGGGCGTCCCCTCGTACATCATCGTCGTCGTCCCGAGCGAGAGCGGTCCGTAGACGATGTAGGAGTGCCCCGTGATCCAGCCGATGTCGGCCGAACAGAAGTACGTGTCATCCGGCTTGATGTCGAGGACGGACTGCGAGGTCCACGACACCCACGAGAGGTAGCCGCCGGTCGTGTGTTTCACGCCCTTCGGCTTCCCGGTCGTCCCCGACGTGTACATCAGGAACAGCATGTCCTCGGCGTCGCGGGTGACCGGCTCGACCTCGGCGCCCTCGTGGTCCGCGACGAGGTCGCCGTAGTCGATCTGGTCGTCGCCGAGATCGTGACCGAAGCCGTCGCCGTTCGGGCCGAGCCGGTCGACGACGACCGTCGTCGTGTCGTGTTCGACGTCCGCGAGCCCCTCGTTGGCCTTGTCGAGGTGGTCGAGGGGGTCGCCGCGGCGGTAGTAGCCGTCGCAGGTGACGAGGTACTCCGAGTCCGCGGAGTTCATCCGCGTCGCGAGCGCGTCGGCCGAGAACCCGGCGAAGACGACGCTGTGGGGCGCGCCGATGCGGGCGCACGCCAGCATCGCGATCGGCAGCTCCGGGATCATCGGCATGTACATCGTCACCACGTCGTCCTCTTCGACGCCCTGCGCCCGGAGCGCCGCCGCGAACTCGTTGACCTCGCGGTGGAGCTCCTCGTAGGTGAACGACCGGTCGTCCTCGTCGACGGGCTCGCCGACCCACTCGATCGCGACCTCGTCGCCGCGCTCGTCGAGGTGTCGGTCGAGGCAGTTGGCCGACGCGTTCAGCTCGCCGCCCGTGAACCACTCGTAGAAGGGAGGGTTGCTGTCGTCCAACACCTGGTCGTACCCCGTCTCCCAGTCGAGCAGATCGGCGGCCGCCTCCCAGCACTCCGGCCAGTTCTCCTCGAACTCGTCGTAGATACCGGGATCCGAGACGTTCGCCTGTTCGACGAACGACTCCTGCGGCTCGAACACCTCCTGCTCTGCGAGTCTCGCTTCCAGTTGACCGTCTCCCTCTGTCATGGTACGGGCATACCCAACCGATCTCACCATATAAACGCTGGCGCTAAATACGAAAAATCGTGAAGGATACGGGCCACAATTCGGAGCGTCTCGGCCGCTCGGCTTCGATTCACCTCTGATCGGGGCGTCGCGCCCGCCGGCCGTCCTCGAAGAGCTCGTCGAGCAGCCTGCGTTGCGCCTTCCGGAGGTGGTTGTGGAACGTCGGCGAGGAGACGTCCATGGCGTCGGCGACCTCTTCGGCGGTGCTCCCCCGCGGCCAGTCGAAGTACCCGCCGTGGTACGCGGCCGACAGCGCGGCCCACTGCCGATCGGTGAATCGGTCCGTGACCCCCTCCCGCAGCGAGTCCTCGCTCCGTGGCGACCGAGGGACCGACTCCTTGCTCGCGAGCCGCGCGTCGGAGAACGCGCTCCGGAACCCGTCGGCGACGGGGCGGACGTCGGCGCCCTCCGGGAGGTCCGCGACGACTCTGACCCGTCCGTCCTCCGCGGTCGCGTCGCGGACGGTCGCACCGTGCTCCGTGAGCGTCCGGACAGCGGATCCACCCTCCACGCGAGCGGACACGTCGCAGCCGTTCTCGCGGGTCTCGATCACGCGGAGGTCCGAGACGCCGGACGCGCCCGCGACCGCGTCGGCCAGCGCCTGCGGGCGCGCCCCCTCGACGGAGAGGTAGAAGCGAGAGGCCTCGTCGTCGACCGCCACGGTCGAGGCCAGTTCGATCCGACAGCCGAGCGCGGCGCTCGCGCGGGCGAGGAACGCCCCCTCGTCGCCGGTGTGGAACTCCACCTCGGTCACGGTGTCCGAGTGGAGCAGGTCGCGCCAGCGCCGCGCGGTCACCGCCCACCCGAGACACCGGCCGAGCGCCGCGATCTCCCGACGCTCGACCGGCGAGACTGGGGGTAGGGGGGGATCTCCCCCGGTGACGACGCACAGCGCGCCGTGTGTCACGTCGCGGTACCGGAGGGGAACCGCGACCCCCGGCCGACCGGCGGTCGCGGGCAATCCCTCGGTCGCGATCGGCTCCCCCTCCTCGACCGCGTCGAGCCACGGCCCGTCGCCGGTGACGCCGCGGTCGACGAGCGTCCCCCGGTCGGCTCCGGCCGCGCCCGCGATCTCGACGCGTTCGCGGTTCCCCGTCCCGCGGACGACCCACGCCTCGGCCCAGCGGTCGGACTCGACCACGCCCTCGGGAACCGCCGCGAGGGGCGTCGACCGGTCGTCGCCGTCGGCGAGCGCCTCGAACCCGCCGAGGGCGGTCGGCGCCGAACCCCCTGCCGATCCGCCCGCGGGACCGGCCCGACCGTCGGCGACGGCCTCGGCGATCGCCTCCCCGTCGAGCGGTCCGAGGTAGCCGTCGAGCGTCCCCATCGTCTCCCAGCCGCCGGCCTCGCGGACGGCGTGGGGGTCGACGCCGCGGTCGACGAGGAGCCGCCGCGCGAAGGTCCGGCGGAGGTCTCGCGGGGTCACGTCGGGGTCGACGAGGCCGTCGGTCCGCGCCGCCGCGCGCTCCGCCGTCTCGCTCACGATCATCTGGACGCGCCGGGGCGACACGTCGACGAACGGCTCCGTCTCGCCCAGGTCGGCGCTCTCGGCGTACCGCCGCAACTCCGCCGCCAGCGACGCCGGGATCGCCGTCTCGCGCGCGACCGCCTCTCGGTCTCGCGCCGCGGTCTCCGCCTTCGTGTCGCCGCCCGCTCCCGACTCCGATCCCTCGTTCGGTCCAGCGCCGTCCGCTGGGACCGCGAGGAGCGAGACATCGGCGTCGCCCTCCGTCTCTCGGAGGTGTCGCGGGGCGACGCGCGTGATCTCCCCGGTTCGGAGGCCGGCCTCGCCGCCGAGGCGGACGACCAGCGCCGCGCGGTACGTCTCCGCCGCAGTCACGAGCGAGTCGTACGCGTCGGCGTCCAATCCGTCGGCCATTCGTTTCGTATTCACAGCGAGATGCGAAGTAAGTGTTTCCCCGAAAACTCGTGTTAATCGAGTTCTCAACTCTGGTTGGGTTTCTAATGCTCCTCTCGCGGTCGAGAACACTCCGATCGATTACCGATCTATTTCGCTTTCAAATTGCTAGCCGAAACGATGTCAGAACACGACTGTCGCGTGACGGGGAGATCCCCCGCTCGCGCTCGAAGCCGTCGGTTCAGACCGTTTCGGTGATTCCCCACGTGATGTGATCCCACAGTCGCTCGTAACTGTAGTAGGTTATCGTCTTCACCACGTTGGCGACCAGTCCGATGTTCACGGCGGCGCTGATGTCGTCGACGACGATCCAAGCCACGAGAACGGTGATCGCGACCATGAGCGCCCGGTAGCAGAGGGTCTTCGCGAGCGCCCGCTTCCGCGCGTGTAGCGCCGAACGAGAGACGAGACTGCTCATGGGGCGTGAGACGGACTGCAGCGCTAAGAAACCTACAGTAGTTTCTAATATCTGAAAAAGAAACTACTATCGGTTACTCATTGCGAACCGACGACTCGATCTCGCCGACGACCTCCGGATTGCGGAGGGCGCTCACGTCGCCGAACTCGTCGCCGCGCGCGATGTCCTCCAGCAGGCGTCGCATGATCTTTCCGGATCGAGTCTTCGGGAGGTCGGGAGTGAACACGATCCGGTCGGGGCGTGCCACGTCGCCGACCGCCTGCGCCAGCCGCTCGCCGATCGCCTCGCGGAGGGGTTCGTCTGGATCGACATCGCCTCGGGTGGTGACGTACGCGACGATCCGCCCGTCGCCGTCGCCGACGACCGCGGCCTCGGTGACGCCGTCGGCCTCGACGATGGCCGCCTCCAGTTCCGCGGTGTTGAACCGGTGCGTCCGGACGTTGATCACGTCGTCGACCCGACCGAGGATCGACACGTAGCCGTCCTCGTCGACGGTGGCGCCGTCGCCGGTGCGGTACCGCCACCCGTCTTCTCCCTCCAGCCAGTACTCCCGACGGTACCGCTCGTCGCCCTCGCGGAGCCCGCGGAGCATGCCGGGCCACGGGGCGGCGATCGTGAGGTACCCCGGCTCGCCGGGCTCGACGGGCTCGCCGTCCTCGTCGACGACGCGGGCGTCGATTCCCGGCAGCGGCGGCCCGACCTTTCCGGGCTTCATCGGAGTGATCCCCGGCAGCGTCGCGAGGGAGATGGCGCCGGTCTCGGTCTGCCACCAGGTGTCGACGATCGGCACCTCGCCGCCGCCGACGTGCTCTCGGTACCAGCGCCACGCCTTCGGAGTGATCGACTCCCCGACGGTCCCCAGCAGGCGGATCGACGACAGGTCGTGAGCCTCGGGGTACTCCGCGCCCCACTTCATGAACGACCGGATCGCGGTCGGCGAGGTGTAGAAGACGCTGACGGCGTTGCGCTCGATCAGGTCCCACACGCGGTCGCGGTCGGGGTAGTCGGGCGAGCCCTCGTAGAGCACGCTCGTGGTCCCGATCGAGAGGGGGCCGTACACGCCGTAGGAGTGACCCGTGATCCAGCCGATGTCGGCCGCGCACCAGTAGGTGTCGTCGGGGCGCACGTCGAGCACGTTCCGGGTCGTCCACGCGACGTGCGCGAGGTAGCCGCCGGTCGCGTGCTCGACGCCCTTCGGGCGCCCCGTGGTCCCGGAGGTGTACATCACGAAGAGGAGGTCGGTGGCGTCGCGCGCGACCGGCTCGACGGTCTCCCCGTCGTGCGCCTCCACGATCGCCTCGTACTCGTGTTCGTCGTCCCCGAGGGGCACGTCGAGCGCGTCGCCGAGCCGGTCGACGACCACCGTCGCCGACAGGTCGGCGTCGGCACGGAGCCGGGCGTTGTCCGCCTTCGACTTCTGATTGAACGCGTCCTCCCGGCGGTAGTAGCCGTCGCAGGTGACGAGGTACTCCGAGTCGGCGGCGTCGATGCGCGTCGCGAGCGCCTCCGCCGACAGCCCCGCGAAGACGACGTTGTGGGGCGCGCCGATCCGGGCGCAGGCCAGCATCGCGATCGGCAGCTCCGGGACCATCGGGAGGTACAGCGTCACCACGTCGTCCTCCTCGACTCCCAGATCGCGGAGCCCGGCCGCGAGCGCGTTCACCTCGCGGTGGAGGTCGAGGTAGGTGTACGACCGGCGCTCCCCGCGCTTGCCGAACCAGCGGATCGCGAGCTGGTTCCGCCGCTCGTCGAGGTGGCGGTCGACGCAGTTCGCCGCGGCGTTGAGCCGCCCGTCCGGGAACCACTCGTAGAAGGGCGGGTCGCCGTCGTCCAGTACCGTCTCGTAGGGCCGTTCCCAGTCGAGCAGGTCGGCGGCGCGGCGCCACGCCGCCGGCCCCTCCTCGGCGAAGGCCTCGTACAGCTCCGGGTCCCTGGCGACGGCCCCGTCGCTGAACGCGGCGGGCGGCTGGACGACGTCCTCGTCGTCGCCGGCGGCGGTCTCGTCCGTCCGCCGGCCGTCGACTCCGGCGTAATCCATGATACTACCTCACAATCGAAGGAATGTATACTTTGTCCGCGACGCCGGCACGTCGGATTCCACCCACGGCTGAAGCCGTGGGCCTACTCCTTGTTACTCTGTGAGACCGGTCGAGGGAGGTCAGAGCGATCAGAGAAGATGAGACCGGTCGAGGGAGGGAGGGGGAGAGCCGGACGTCTACCTCGACTCCGCGGGCGCCAGCCCGGCCGCCTTCGACCGGGCGCGCGCGACGATCGACGGCTTCGCCTCGAAGTCGAGCGTGACCTGGTCGTCCGCGTACGTCTCCTCCTCGACGTGGCCGTGGTCGTGGATCCACGAGACGAGGCTCATCGCGTCGTCGGAGAGGGGGAGGACGAGCCGCTCGCGCTCCCAGTCCGGCAGCTCCGCCTCGACGCGGTCCCGGAGCTCCGCGACGCCGGCGCCCGTCTTCGCCGAGACGGCGACGGGGTCCGGCGCGACCCCAGAGAGCGCGGCGCGCTTGTCGGCCAGTTCGCCCGGAGCCAGCCGGTCGACCTTGTTGAACACGGTGACGACGGGGGCCTCGTTGCGCTCGTAGAGGGTGTCGTGGCTCGTGACGAGCTTCTCGCGCATCTCCTCGACCGGCTCGCTGGCGTCGACGACGAGCAGCACGAGGTCGGCGCGGTACACCGAGTCGAGCGTCGACTCGAACGACTCCACCAGCCAGTGAGGGAGGTCCGAGATGAACCCGACCGTGTCGGTCAAGAGCACGTCGCGCTTCTCCATCTCGGCCCGGCGGGTGGTGGTGCCGAGCGTGGTGAACAGCATGTCCTGCGACTCGGCGGTCGTGTCGAGGTCGGGGTGGCGCTCGGCGTTCTCGTCGACATCGATCTCGGCCGCGAGCCGGCGCATCAGCGTCGACTTCCCGGCGTTGGTGTAGCCCGCGAGCGCCACCAGGTCGAACCCGGAGTCGCGGCGCTGCTCGCGGCGCGCCTCCTCCTTCTCCGCGATCGACTCCAGCTCGTCGCGGATCTCGGATATCTGGCGTTTGATGTCGCGCTCGACGCTCTCGTCGTACTCGCCGAGCCCCATGAACCCGGGACGCTCGTCGCGCTTCGCGAGGCTCGCCTTCGCCTCCGCGCGCGGAAGCTCGTACCGCAGTTCGGCGAGTTCGACCTGAAGCTGCGCTTTCCGGGTGTTGGCGCGCTGCCCGAAAATCTCGAGAATGAGCGTGAACCGGTCGATCACCTCGACGCCCTCGGGAAGCTCGCCGCCGATGTTGAACGTCTGGTACGGCCCCACGTCGTTGTCGATGATGACGGCTCCGGCGCCGGTCCGGCGGACCAGGTCGCGGAGCTCGGAGACCTTCCCCTTCCCGAACATGAACGCGGCGTCCTCGGTGCGGGTCTGGGTGAGCTCGCCGACCACCTCGTAGCCCGCGGCGGCCGCGAGCTGCGTGATCTCCGTCAGGTCCGCCGATCCGGACTCGACGCGCTTGGCGACGACCGCGCGTCGCTCACGGGGGGCCGATTCGGTGTCTCCGTCGGTGCTCGCACCCTCGGCGCTCCCGGTCATAACAGGAGGTCGCGGGCGGCGTACGCGGCGTGGTGTGCTGCCTGCACTGTTTCGCGTTCCCCTATGCTCTCGACGTATTTAAACTCGGGTTGGAAGCTCAGTCCCACCCGCTCCGCGGGCTCCTCGTAGAACTCACCGCCCTCCGCGACGATCGGTCCCCCCGGCGGCTCCGGGAGGTTCCCGACCGCCTCGGCCGTGAGCGCCACGGTCGCGTCGAGTGTGGGGCCCTCGCGCACGGCGGCGAGCCCCATCCCTTCGACCGTCCGGATCCGCGTCGAGTCGATCCGGGCGTGGACAGCGGCCGCGACCATCAGGTACTCGCCGTCCTCCTCGTGGCGGCCGCTGATGTCGACGCCGACGACCTCAGGGGCGGGGGCCCGCCACCTCGGTTCGGTCGGGACGCGGGTCGGCTGCGGAGGCTGTCGTCTCCATACGCCGGAATAGATCCCCTGACGAATTGAACGTTTCCGTGGTGGGCGGCGTCGCTTCCGCGGTGGGACTCGCCACAAACGTCTTCACCGGAGACCGGCCAGTGTCGGTATGGTCCGCCGGATCCGAGGGCCCCTCCCCGCAATTACACTGGTCCTTGTCCTCCTTCTGGCCGGCTGTTCCGGGCTGCCCGCCACGGACCGACAGGAATCGACTTCCGAACCGACGGTGGAGGAGTTCCCGTATCCCTCGGGCTGGTCACAAGACGAGATCGCAGACCTCCCCGCCGCGCTGGAAGCGCACGACGCGACGGTGAACAACGCCTCCCGCAGAACTCGATTGAGCATCGTCAGCGGGGACGGAAACCGCACGACTGTGAGAGCGGTAGACACCGATTCCGGAACCGCCTCAGTGCGATGGAGCGATACGCTGTTCGGTAGCGACGTTCACTATTACTACAGCGACGAGGGCGTTTTCGAGTACGACCGCACGACGGGTGAGCTGACCCGAAACCTCGACGAAAAGAGGGTACCAGCTCGCTTCGCCTCCTACGAGACGCTGATACGGCCCCTGTCGGAGGTCGGAGTGAACGCGACCGAGACGGTCACCGTCGAGGGGACGACGGCCGTCCGGTACAACGTGACCGGCATCAGGGACGCGCACCGTGTCCCGGCCAATAACGCGACCGGGCACGTCGTCGTCACTGAGAAGGGATACATCGCGGAATTCAACGTCACGAGGGGAAACGACGGGTTCTCCCGGCAGACGAGATACGACGTTTCCGAGTTCGGAGACGCGACGGTGATCCGGCCGGCGTGGATGCCGGAGAAGTAGCGATCGACGAAGCTACGCCCGCCTGTCGAGTTCGACTTCGCTACGCTCAGTCGAACACCGGCCGACCGCGTCGGCCGAGCCTGACCCGGCTACGCCGGATCGAACACCGCCTGACTGCGTCAGGCGGGCTCGACGAGGCTTACGCCTCGTCGAACAGCGTCTCGCCCTCGACCATGTGCTCCTCGACGGTGTCCAGATCGAGCGTGAGGCCGATCCCCGGCTTCTCCGGCACCTCGATGTAACCGTCCTCGATGACATCCTCCTCGACGAGATCCTCCCACCAGCCGAGCTCGTAGGAGTGGTACTCGATCGCGAGCGAGTTCGGGATGGAGGTGCCGACGTGGGCCGCCGCCATCGTCGCGATCGGGGAGGCGACGTTGTGCATCGCGACGGGAACGTAGTACTGGTTCGCAACGTCAGCGATCTTGCGGGTCTCGCGCATCCCGCCGACCTTCGGCAGGTCGGGCGCGACGATGTCGACCGCCTGGTTCTCGATGAGGCGGCGGAGCTCCGTGACGCGGTAGCGGTTCTCGCCGACCGTGATCGGCGTGGTCGTGTTCTTCGTCACTTCCTCCTGCACGTCGAGGTTCTCCGGCGGGACGGGGTCTTCGAGCCACCACACGTCGTACTCCTCGATGGCGTCCGCGAGGCGCTTCGCGGAGCCGCCCGAGAACGTCCAGTGGCAGTCGAACGCCACGTCGGCCTTGTCCTTCACGCGCTCGGTGACCGTCTCGACGATCTCCGCCTTGTGGCGGATCTCGCCGGGGCGCAGGTGACGGTTCGCGCGGTCCTTCTCGAAGCCGCTCGGCACGTCGAGGTCGAACTTCAGAGCGTCGTAGCCGAGCTCGTCGACGACGCGCTCGGCCTCGTCGGCGCACGCCTCGGGGTCGGCCTCCTCCTCGGTGTGGCAGTCGCAGTACACGCGCATCTTGTCGCGGTACTTGCCGCCGAGCAGCTGGTAGGCGGGCACGTCGAGGATCTTGCCGGCCACGTCGTGCAGCGCGACCTCGATCCCGGAGATCGCGGTGACGGTGACGCCCTCGACGGAGCCCTCGCCGGACATCTTCTGGATGAGGTGCTCGTAGAGGCGGTCGATGTCGAGCGGGTTCTCGCCGATCACGAACGGCTTCATGCGCTCGATGAGTTCCGGCACGCCCGCGCCCCAGTACGCCTCACCGGTGCCGACGACGCCCGCGTCGGTGTACACGCGGACCAGCGTCCACGGGAAGTTCCCGTCGACCATCGTCGTCTGCACGTCCGTGATCTCGACGTCGCGTCCGCCGCCGCGCGAGCCCGTCGTGCCCATCGTCTCGGCGGAGAGCTCTCGCATCGTGTACTCCGCGTTCGGGTCGTGGAGCGACTCGTAGTTCCGGCTCATAGCACCCGATTCATTCGGAACAGGGTAAATGTTTATGTTCCTCCGCAGGAGGCTTCGCGGCGCCCCGAGCGCCGCGTTTCGGTCGCTGTGCGAATAGGGAGTTTTTCATTGACGTACCCTCAACTACCCGCATGGTCGAACTCACGGATTCGCTGAAGTGTCTCTTTACCGGAACTGTCGAGGAGCGCGGCGACGAACACGTCGTCACGGTCCCCGCCACCGAGATCGAGCACGGCACGATCGAGGCGGGGGCGTCGTACCGCGTCGCGCTGATCAAACGCGAGGGCGAGGACGGTGCGAGTGTCGCGACCGACGGCGCCGCGGACCGCGCGGTCGCCGGCAACGGCGCCGGGAGGAGTCAGGCGTCGACGTCGTCGCGACCGACGAGCGACGCCGGGGCCTCCGGCCCGCCGGTCTCCGAGGGGGACGTACGAGAGGTGACGATCGAGACGCTCGGCGACAAGGGCGACGGGATCGCGAAGATCGAGCGGGGGTACGTCGTCATCGTCCCCGATTCGGAGCCGGGCGACGAGCCGACGGTCGAGATCACGAGCGTCCGCGAAAACGTGTCGTTCGCGGAAGTCGTCGAGGAGTAGCGCTCCCGCCGATCCCGGCTACCGCGGCGCGTCCTCGGGGTCGCTCCGCGAGAACAGCTTCTTGAGGTGCGCCGGCGAGAAGAAGGAGCTCGGCCGGTCCATGTGGACGCCGATCTCGCCCGACAGCGCCCACAGCCCGGCTCGCTGGACCGGCTCCGGGAGCGAGTAACACCGCCGGATCGCCGCGCCGAGCCGGATCTCGGTGCCGATCGCGTCGCGCCACCCCGACTCGTAGTCGGCGAGCGTCGCCGGGTCCCGCGGGTCGATGGCGTCCGCCGCCACGTCCGCCGCGGTCATCCCGTATAAGATTCCGCCGCCGGTGAACGGCTTCGTCTGCGCGGCGGCGTCGCCGACGAGGAACGCGCGATCGGTCGTCACGCGGTCCGGCGGACCGATCGGGATCGCGCCCGAGCAGAACCGGTCGGTCGTCACGTCGTACGCGTCGGTGAGCCGGTCGAACATCGCGGACACGTCGTCGCTCGGCGGCGCGGCGAGCCCGTACTCCACGCCCGCGTCGCCGCGGGGGATCCGCCACGCGAAGAAGGTCGGCGCGGTGAGGTGGACGTCGACGAGGTCGCCGTCGTCCGGGGCGTCGTCGAACGCGAGCACGCCGTGGAGCAGCTCGTCCGGTTCCGGGAGGTCGAGCGACCGACGGACGCGCGAGGTCGGGCCGTCGCAGCCCGCGACCATCCGCGCCTCGACCTCCGCCACGTCGCCCGCGGGCGTCCGGACCTCGACGACGACCCGGTCGGGACGCTCCTCGACGCCGACGACCGTGTGGTTCTCTCGCACGTCGGCGCCGGCGTCGCGCGCGCAGTCGGCGAGGGCGCGGTCGAGCCCGACGCGGTCGATCACGTTCGAGACGGGCTCGGACTTGTAAAACGGGTACGCCTTCGATCCCGGGCCGCCGACGCGGAAGCGCGCGCCGTACACCCGGTTCTGGAGGAGCTCGTCGCGGGCGTCGCTCGGGACGTACTCCCACACGTCGTCGGAGACGTGCCCGGAGCAGGCCAGCGGCTGGCCGACCGACCCCTTCTCGAAGACGACCACGTCGCGTCCGGCCTCGGCCGCGCGCCGGGCGAACCGCGAGCCCGGCGGCCCCGCGCCCACGACGACGAAATCGTGCATGTCCGCGGAATCGTCGCGGACGCATATAATTACGACGTGACTTACTCGGCCTCGCGCCGCGCCGCCAGCCACTCCAGCGCCGCGTCGAGGTCGGTCTCGGGCGGCGAACACGTCCGCCCCTCGCAGACGTAGGCGGTCGGCTCGCCGTCGGCGGCGTCACGGTCGGCCCAGACCGGCGGGG
>Ga0207851_100206_pt1 | contig 40478 bp, 39 predicted proteins | sample A23E3SouthBayCA_FD_187747 | JGI IMG/M metagenome (GOLD analysis project Ga0207851, IMG submission 187747) | Aerobic enrichment media microbial communities from Eden Landing Ponds, California, USA - A23 E3 (SPAdes) | ecosystem: Environmental > Aquatic > Marine > Unclassified | place: Emeryville... | reverse complement strand
ACAACCGTCCAGCGGAAGCGTCCGCATCCGTGGCGTCGACGTCGACGACCGGCGTTCTCTCGCCCCGCACGTCGGCTACCTTCCCGAGACGCCACCGCTCTACGAGGAGTTCAGCGCCCGCGAACAGCTTGAGTACGTCGCCGATCTGCGCGATATCCCGCAGAATGTCGCCCGAGAGCGAATTGCCGAGTATCTCGACCGATTCGACCTGACCGACGACGCCGACAAACGAATCGACGCGTACTCGAAGGGGATGCAGCAAAAAACCGCGTTCATCCAGAGCGTCCTGCACGATCCGGACGTTCTGTTCCTGGACGAACCGACATCGGGGCTCGATCCCCGAGCCGCACGCACTATCCGAGAGTCCATCACCGACTTCGCCGACACGGGGACGACCGTCTTCCTCTCGACACACATCCTCCCAGTCGTCGAAGCCGTCGCCGACGCAGTCGGCGTGCTGTTCGACGGCCGACTCGTCGCCGAAGGAACGCCTGCGGACGTACAAGCCCGGGCAGAGACAGGCGAGAGTGGGTCGCTCGAGGACGCCTTCCTCGCCGTCACCAGTGAGCCCGACGCAACCGCACCCGCCGAGGGAGAATGAATCTCAGACACGACATTCGCCACGGGCTCCGCATCGGCCGTGCAGAGTTCGTTCGGAGTCTCCGGGGATACCTCGGCAACACGCGTCGGCTCGCCGGGCTCGGAATCGCCGTGTTGTTCTTCGGCGGGAATCTCCTCTTCGCGCTTCCGGCAGCGTACGTCCTCGGTCGAACCGCCCGCTCCGTCACCGCGATTCCGTTCTTTGGTCCTGCTGCGACCGCCGTTCCCATCGCACTCGTCCTGTTGGCGATACTCCGAACGCTGGAACGGATCGGGAGCATCGAAGCCGAAGACCTCGTCTTGACGGCAGTCCATCCACGAGCAGTCGTCCTCGGACTCATCACCGCAGAAATCGGGCGACTCCTCCTGTGGTTCGGACTCCCGGCAATGGCGTTCGCTGTCACGTTCGCGTTGGGCTTGGGGTCGCCGGTACTCGTCGTTACAGGGGGCCTGGTCGCGGTGCCGCTCATCTGCTGTACTGCCGTCTGGGGCTACGCCGGTGGGCTCGGCGTGCTGCGGCTCCTGCGGCGGCTCCCCGGCGTCCATCGTCTCCTGAAAGCGGGTGGAATCCTCGCGCTGATCGGGCTCGTCGTTGCCTCGCAGTTCCTCGGACAACTCATCGTTGAAGAGGGACTCTCGATACAGCGGTTCCTCGCGGCGTTTACCTTCGAGCCCCTGGTTGAGTACGTCGCGCTCGTCTTCCTCGGAACGCCGATCGCGCAGCCGACGTCGGCGTGGTCGATCGCAGTGTTCGGTGGGTTGCTCGCGCTCATACCGGTTGGACTGGCCGTCGCAACCAAGCAAGCCTCTACTCTCTGGTTCACGGACCCGCCGAGCCGGGGCACGTCGAAACAGATGCGCACATCGACCGGCGGATTCACCGCGCCACAGCCGTTCGCGTGGACCAAAGCGGGCCGCATCGCGTGGGCCGTCCTCGTGCGCGGCCGTCGCAACCCACAAGAGTTGAGCCACCTCCTGATGGCCGTCTTTTTCGTCGCCCCCCTTGGCACGACTGTCGTTCAGTCGTCGGATGACGCCATTGGACTCCTCATCGCGGGGATGGGCGTTGGCCTCGGGACGTACCTCGCGGGCGCGACCTTCGGCTTGAACCCACTGGGCGACGACCGCCCCCAGCTGCCCCTGCTGTTACTCACCGAAACGAACCCCCGCACCATCATCCGAGGACGAATGCTCGCCGGTGTCGCCGTTGGCCTCCCGGTCGCCGTGCTCGTCCCACTCGGCTCGATTCTTCTCGGAACATCACTAACCTCTGTCGTCGCGTTCGCAGTCGTCGGCCTCGGAATGTGTCTCGCCGCAGCGATGTTCGCGGTCGGGATCGGGTCGGCGTACCCTATCTACGAGGAGCGCGAGTTCTGGGGTACCGAGTCAGTCGTGCCGTCGACGCTCGTGATGCTAGGATATCTGTTCGTCGTGGGGGGTGGCACGATCCTCGGACTGATCGTTACCTGGTTCGCGATCAGCGGAAACCTAGTCGTGACGCCCGTATTCATCGTCGGGGTCGGTCTCTACCTGCTGGTGACCGTTGGTGTGTCGTACGGGTCGTACCGGTACGCAGTTCGTCGGTATCGGCGGTTCACCGTCGAGTAAAACAGCTGTGAGATGAAGTATGTCATAGAACTCTTCTCGTACCTTTTGGGGTGATAGATATAGGGCGCTAGTCGGTCACGCGAACACTCTCCAAAGCGCAGTGGTTGAATTATCACATACAGAGGACCCACCTATGGTTCAGTAAAGATGAACTGGTGTGTGAGCGCGGCGTGAGGCCATGTTCAAATCAGTAGCTACTCGCGGGCGAGGAGATAGCCGACGAGGCCCCCGATGACGACTGTTCCCCCGTATGTAGGCAGCAATCCGAGTACACCGAGGAATAGCGGGACGAAGAGGAGCAAAGCGAAGTCAGTGAGTAACTGAACCAACGGAGACACTCCCGGCTGCGGTTCGAAAGGAATTCCGCGGGCTACGACGAGGGCGAGTTCAAGAACGTAGAACGGCACCGGAAGTGCGAAGAGACCAACGAGCGCACCGACCGCGGCTCCGTAACGCGGCGAACGTTCGGCGCCGAGGCGTTCCCAGAGAAGCCACGCAAGGAGTGCCCCGCCGAGTACCCCGCCGAAGACGAACAGCCACAGGAAGCCGGACGGGAGGGTGAAGCCACGACCCGCGAGCAAACTCTGAACAGATTCAGTGAGGATAAACAAGAGCGCGAAGACGCCGCCTGTAGCTCCGAACGTTCGCACGGGGTGACGCCGGGCAACAGCTAGTGGCTCCCAAGTCATACCTGCCTGAAGGCGAAGAGCCCTAATAACGTACCCCTCTACTCGACTTCGCGTGGCATTCGTCTCTGATTTCTAGTGAGGATCCTACGTGAGCACGAATCTATAACTCTTACCGATACATACGCAGCCCTATCTGACAGCTGTTTCAATCGGAAAGTGGCGAACAAATAGGAGTTCAACAGAGCCAATCATTTTAACATTAGATGGGAACGAGATAAATGATGAGTCTGCTTCCCTCCACAAACGCCGTCGACACGGAGCAACACGGCGACCCGCGTGTCGTCGGTGTCGACGATGAACAACTCGACGACGTACTCGATGCAATCTCCTCCGATACTGCCCGCACGCTCCTTTCGGAGATCTACAGTGATTCAGGGACACCGAGTGAATTGAGTGACCGAACCAACTTCTCGCTCCAGAACATCTCCTATCACCTCGACAACCTAGAGGACAGTGGCCTCATTCGGGTCGCAGGGACGCGATACTCCGAAAAAGGCCGAGAAATGAACATCTACGCACCAGCGGAGGAACCGGTCGTCGTCTTTGTTGGCACCCAGGAGCGGAAATCCGGGTTTCTTGACCTTCTCAAACGGGTCTTTGGCGCAGTGGTTGCGCTCGTCGCCGCGACAGCGTACGTGTTCGTCGAGACGTTCGGCTATTCAGCAGGACCACCTGGAAGCGGCGGTGCCCCATCCGGCGGGCTCCTTGACCTGCCGTTTATCGCGTTCCTCGTCGGCGGGCTCTTCGTCCTGCTCTTAGTCGTCCTCTGGGGAGCATGGACCCGAATCCGATAATGGGGTGTGTGCGTCTCTTCAAACTTGTTTTGAGTCTTCCAATTCTATTAGAGCCGACGACCCCAATCAGATAGTATGGCCCTGCAACGAATAGTTCAGATTGTCCTCTGTTGTCTGCTCGTCGGGACGTTGGTCGGCGCCGTCGCTCCTGTTTCGGCTGCGCCCCCACCCCGACCGCTTTGTGATGCCTGTGGGAACTCATTCGAGGCTACTGCTGAGGCCCACGGAGTTCCCCTCACTGTCGAGCACAGTACTGCGACAGTGACCGTCCACGAGAACGGGAGCGCGACGTGGGTCGTTCACAACCGCGTCGTGGAGAGTGATACGGCGGCACGCCTCCGTTCGAACGAAACCAAACTCACGGTGATTGCCGACGACGCGATGTGGGATACCGAATTCCTCGATGCAACAATCTCCACAGACGGAGTCATTACGATGCGGTATCGGGAACCCGAATTCGCAACGCGGTCACTTGGTGGCGTCCTCCGATCGGGCGTATTCACCGAAGCGTATGGCTATGGAAATCTCGATGGTTTGGGTGCGGACCGCCTCACTGTCATCGCACCTAATGGGACGCACGTCGGCTGGACAGTTCCCGGAGCAACTGTCTCTGACGATGGACAGCAGATGACAGTGACGCAGTTCAACAAGGACGGATTCGTCACGTTCGTCCCGCAGGATACTGTCCTCGGGCCACTACTCAGTCTTCTTGCGGTCGGATCGCTCCTCGGGCCGGTGATGGCGATCAACGTCCTGGTCTACGTCGGCCTTCCGACGGCAGTCTTCACGCTCCTTGTTGGGGCGATCGCGGGCGCACTCTCGTGGGCTAACTGGGAGTACAGCCGGATCCAGGACCGGGCTGGCGTCGGTCTTGGGCTGGTTGGGCTGCTCGTAACCACGGGTTCGTTAGTTGCTACTGGTGGGGTGGCGCTGCTTGGTGGTACAGCTGCGCCGTTATTTGGGGCTGGTATCACGCTGGTCTTGCTTGGCGTTGTTTACTTGCGACCGTCTGTTCGCAACCGGATGACCTACCGGCGGCTCGTGGGCGTGGGAGTCCTCGGCGCAGGGATTGCGTCGGTTGTCACTGTTGCTGGGGCTATCGGCTTCGGCCAGAATGGGCTGACCCAATCGCTGCTTACCAGTCTCCCGCTGCTGCTGCCGGTGTTTCTGTTGATTCCCACGGGATACGCACTGGGTCACGAGAACCGTCCGCTGGCGATCGGGACGGCCACCGTGGGATTCGCGCTCTCCATAGTGCCACTCGCACCATATACGTCACCGACCATCGGAGCTGGACTCCTCCTCAGTTTCGTCGCGACGATGTACGCCGTGGTCATCGCGATTATCGGCATCCCATTGCTCGTCATAGGAGCATCGTTTGCGGAGCAGGCTCTCACTGATCAATAAATGAAACCCCGATTAGAGAGTAACGACTTGAATGTGGGCGGACACGAGCGACGCGACGGGCGGTAGCGGCGGTTGCGATGGGACGCCGCGTAACATCTCATCAGGAATCTCTGGTGAGCCAAATCTATTTCAGCAGTCGTTCTGAATCCACGAGTATGGCCGTCGCATCCGCTATTCGATATACTGGAAGCGCCCTCGACGTGGTCCTTGCAGTCGTCCTTCTCGGCATCGCCGCGATCCACGCTGCTGCCGGGGTACCGACAGCTGTCCTCCCGGCTGTTGGTGGCTTGGTCCTCCTTGGGGCTGCGCTCGCCCTCGCCCCAGTCACTCGCCACCGCGTTCGTCAGAATGGCAGCAGTCGTGGGGATCTGTTGGTTTTCGGTGGCGCGCTTGCTGTTGCCACGCTCGCCGTTGGTGGCTTCGTGCTGCTCGGCCGCATCCTCTAGGAGCGCGCAGACGGATCGGACTACGTTCGATTGGCCGCGACCATGGGAAAACTGCGTGGGAGTCTATAGAACCGTTATCACACGCGATTTGGAGCGGCAAGTACAGAGGCCAGCGTAGTCGGACATTTCATATTGGATTGTTGTGGAGTCATCATATGTCCGATCGCACTGATCGACTGCTCGCCCTCCACGTTATAATGATGGCGCTGCTTGTCGTGTCACAGACAACGGTTGTTCCCCGAAACCAGACTTTAGGATTGATTGGTGTGCTATTCGGGGCTGTTGCCATCGTATACGCACTTGTAGAACTCAAAAATGCGTCCTAAATTCAGCCATCCTAAACGATTGGTTTAGACCAAGTACGAATCGCCTCGGTTAGACGAAGTACTAATACTCTGACTTGCTATACTCACCATATGACTGTTACCGTGGACGAACTAAACGAGTTCAGAGGAACACGCCCCGCACAGGCCATCTCAGCCGCGATATTCCTTGGATTGGGCTTATACTATCTCTTCTTCGAGTCTGGAGCATTCGCGCTCGTAATTGGCGTTCTCTTCCCTATTCTCGGATTACTCGCAGTCTACAAATTGCTTGTCGAAGAGAGCATCGTACAGTCAATTTCGTCTTGAGTTCCACTCCATCGGACTCGATTTCTACAGAAGTACGTGCAGTCATTCAACACGGTACATACGCACGCTCTATCTATCAACTGATTCGCTGAATGCCATGTGAAAATAGTTCCTTGAGGGAAGTTCTATGACCCGCTTGTAAGAAGAGAACTCAATGAGAGTAGGGTGCCTGACTGCTGTCTGTTCGTACTTGAGTGTGTAGTAGTGGGCGTCACTAGGGCATCTCCCGCTACCGAATGATGAACTCGGGAGCAAAGATGATGAGAGCAAGTAGACACACCAACACGAAGATTGCTAGTACACGCAACACACCGGCTGTCCGATGTCGATCCTTCGGTAGTGCTTCGGCAATACCGGACAGCGCAGACCCGACCAGCAGAAAGAGCGCAAAGCGTGGGACAGACTCGCCGAGAAACCAAGCGGTTAGGTAGAGACCGACAAAGGCGAGTGCCCCAGCGAACATCACTGCTGCATGGCGGCGGCCAGACGGCACACTGAACAGCACCCTTCTGATGTTGGAGGGAGTCACGCGGATACGTTTCTCGCAGCGGTATTGAAAATCTTACTAGTCCAAGGAGTCTCAGCGGAACGTTGTCGGACCGAGCACTCATCCAACTTGTCGGCAGGATAGACGCACCGTACTTGTGGCGAAGGTATCGAAATCGTCAATGACGGGGAGTCTTAACAGAAGCGTGTCCTCCCGTTATGCCCTCCACTCGCAGACAAGTCCTCCAGATCGGCGGTACAACGATTCTGTCAGCACTCGCCGGCTGTGCGACAGCAAATCCATTCGGTTCGAAGAAATCGCCGTCCGAGTACACACTCTCCGTCGAATCTATCGACGTCTCCCCAGTCGAACACGCGCTCTACGAACCCGATGGGGGGGCGCTGTTCGGGACGCCCGCTCGAAATGCCCTCGATGACATTCTCCCGGATGGCCGTCACACTACGTATGGGTACAAGCCGCTTCCGAGCGATGCCTACGTGACCCACGATGGCTCGTACTACCAGACGAAACACGTCGTCACTGGCCGCACAAAGATGGAACGTCAGCTGGTCCGTGTCGACCCGGTCCCGAAAGAGCAGGTGCCAGATGACGCCGTTCTGATTGACACGCTCGAACGGCCGAGTGCGCGCGTACTCAAGATTCTCCACAGCTACACGCAGACCGACGGCGAGAGTACGGCCGGGCTGCTCCGTGAAGACGCCTATGTATTGCGCCGGCCGGCGGAACGCGAGAGTCGGCTCGCAACCGGTGATCTCGACGGCCGCGTCGTGACGATGACCGAGAGCGGCACGTGGGCGTACCGGGTCCACGTGACCCGCAAACAAATCGTCGAGACGGCGTACACGGCGTTGGCGATCTCGGTCGCCGACTCGCGGTCGCAGTTCCGCGAGGTCGTCTTTGGCTCGCGGATCGATACCGAACTTGCCCCTGCAAAACTAGCGGGGGCGGCACGGGAACTCCTCAACGAGGCGGTCGCACGGGAGACGTACACGGAAACAGCGCCGATCTCGGACGCGTTCGATACGGTTCTCGAGGCTCTCGGGCTCGGTGCGGTCGATACGGCGGCGAACGGGAAACTGCTCTGGTATGACGAGGAGTTCTATCGGTACGGTCTCTACATCAATCCCCCCTCATCGTAGCTCGAGAAGCTGTCCAACAGACAATACTTTTCTGGGTGCGTAATAGAGACCGGGTATGGTCGTCCTGAACGCCCTCCGTCAGACGCCGGGAACTCTCCGCAGAAATCTGGTGCTGTTCGTCCCAATTCTGGTCCTCTCGCTGTTCCAAGTGCCACAACTGGCGCTTCAGGCGGTGAATCCCCTCCTCAGCAGTATCGTCTCGCTTGGCCTGTCGCTCGTGTTGCTCGTCGTCATGCCGTTCTTCCAGGGCGGATTGATCGCAATGGCCGACGAAGCGCTCGACGGGAAAACCGCGCTACGGACGTTCATAGACGCCGGCAAGGCCAACTACGTCTCGATTCTCGTCGCATACCTCGCTCTGATGGCGGTCAACTTCGTCCTCGGGATGGTCGCGTTTTTCGTCGGCGTGGTCGGTACCGTATTCGTCCTCGGAAGTGGAGGCCTCGCGTCGGCGAACGTCGCGACGCTTGCCGTCATCGGACTTGTCGTCGCCATCGTCGTTCTCCTGTACCTCATCATCCTCTTTTTCCTCCAGTTCTACGGCCAGGCGATCGTCCTCGACGATATGGGAGCCGTCGACGGACTCAAACACAGCGTCTCGGTCGTTAGACAGCACATCGTCAGTACGCTGGGGTACTCGATTCTCGTCGGCGTTCTCGGTGGAGTGTTCGGCGGTATCGTTGGCGTGCTCTCGCTTCTCCTGTCACCGGAGTCAACGACGGCGTTCCATCTCCCAGAACTCTCCCTCCCGGTTCTGGCTGCCGTCGGCCTCCTTGCCCTCGTCGTAGGCGTGGTGTTCAGTGGCTTTTTCGCAGTGTATTCCGTGTCGTTCTATCGAGGGATTACCCAGTAAGCTACCGAATTTAATACTCTGAGAAGATATCATAGAATGGATGACGACGCGTTCTTCGAACAGCTACGGTCAATTTGCTCAGATGCTGTTGATGCGTACCGGAAGGAGTACCCGGACGCACCACCCCTAACCGATTCACTCCTACAGAGTTCCGATGGTCCTCTCGCAAGCGAGGCTGACCTTCACGAACGCTTCGATGAACTCACGCGATTTTACGACGACCTTCTCGATGTCGATTCCACACCGTACCGCGAGATGTGGCGTGAACATCTTGTGTACGACTGTTCGCGTAGGGAGCGTCTCGCACTTCTCACGAGCGATCTGCCGGCCTCATTAACGCTCGTGTTCATCGGCGGGCGATATTCCGCGCGGACGGGCAGAATCGGCGTGAGCCCAGGGCAGCTCCCCGAGACGACGGCGTACACGTATTTAGCGTCGGAGTTGTGCCACGCGTATCAGCACCAGTTCGACTCACCAACGTGGAAACACCCGTACCTGCAGGAAGGTTTCGAGCAGGCAGTGTCAGTCCGTACGCAAGCACATTTCGCCACTGAGCTACAGTACGACTTCTTGACTCATCTCGCGGAGAGACAGCATACGAAGACACTCTTGGAGGGCGTCCTTGCCCACGGAACGCGTCGAGGCGGGATCACACCGACGGCCGTTCGTGAACTCGGTGTTACCGACGAAGAGCTGGCTGCGCTTCGATCTCACCGTTTGTGGCGACCTCTCGGATATCTTCGCCCGCGGTACTTGTGGAGTGATGTTGCATTCCTCCCTGAATACGCTCTCTTCGGCTCATTGCTCCTCGTGAGTGAGACAGCAGACGTTTCGGCTCCCTATGCCCGGGCGTTCCACGGCAACCACCCGTGGACATCAGCTATCGACGAAATCACTGCCTCAACGCCCGGCTGGCTCTGGCGCCTCTATCATCAATAACAACCATCCTGACGGACGAAGGCGAGTCTTCAGCTAGCTTATCGACCTGTTCAAGCTCCTACTCCTCGGGATCAGCGGCCGTCCTCAATAGGTCTCATCGTGGCGTAATTCCGACGGGGACTATGGCGTGACTGATCGAGAAACCAATTACAGGAGAGCAATTATGATCGACTCGATCTGTTACTGTGGATACTGTTATCGGTATGGATTCCACTCGTAGACAGTTTCACCATCATCTGTCTCGGAGGCTTGATAGTTGACTGAGTGGTCCCAGCCACCGTGTCGCCAGAGCTGATCGAACGTCTTCCGCATCACATCCGGGACATCGACATCTGGATTGTCGATTTGGACGCGATTCAACCGTATCTCGTCCTCGGTGAAAGGTCGCACATTGCTGGGTGGTCGGTTTGATCCACTTGGTTGGGAAAGTGTGTACCCCTCGGCACCCAGTATGCTAACGTACACATAGTAGGGCGGGTAGATGTCTGCTTCGTCAAACGTCCCGAGAGCAGTGTGAACGAAGTTCGCTATGAGCCGATCAATAGATGTCCGGAGTTGGGGGTTGTCGCTGGGATACAGAGCTGTGAAGATACCTTCAGTCCACCCGTCCCGATGGATAGCAGTGTATCGCTCCCTCTCGGTGCCATCATGGAAGCGTCGATTATTTTCGGTGATCTTCACCTTCGGTCGTGTTACAGCGTATGCATCACGTTTTTCGAACTGAGGTGGGTGGGGGAGGTCGCCTGCATACCGGTCGTGATGGTCGTCGACGGCTTCCTGAGGAATGACATGGACGACAACTAAGGCAGGGTCCTCGACAATTGTCCCATCGGGAGCTTGTCGGCGCTTCACACGATCCAGCAAATCCTCATAGAGATCATCTACTTCTGACTCAATGTCTACGAACGGTCGATTGGGGTCGACACGGAGGTGTTCCCGGATCAGATCGTTGTTCTCACGATCGCCCACCAAGCTGTTCCGGATTTTCGAGAAGTCCCAAACCGTCGTGGGGATTCCCCATTCCTCGTGGAGCTCCTCTTCAACCCGATCCCGTTTGGTCGTACTGGGGTCTTGTGTTGTGGCGAAAATGTAGAAGTCAAAGTCACGATCGAAGTTCTCAACAGCTGTTTCGATGTCGTCGTGGGCTTTCCTGACCCAATTGTCTTTCTGCACAGAGCAATGAAGGATCCCGTCTCGGTCACCATCTAGGAGGAAGGCGTCGCGACCGCCATCGGGACCGCTTGTCCCCGTTGGATCCACTGTGTACCCTTCTCGCTCCAATAAATCATACATCAACCGCTCAAACCGGTCACTGCCTAGTGCTTGAAGAGCGACCTCAATTCGGCTGTTCGACATAGTTGTGTATCCTCTTTGTTTTGGTTAGTTGTATAGACTTCTTTGAGGATATCGACTTGAACGCTGTTTCCGAGCTGAAGACGCCGTTATATCCATTTATAGGGCCATTGATCTACGGTATTCCCCTGCTGTAGCAGCTCTTCTCGTTCAGTCATACGTGGATGCTAACTCGGGATGCACCTATTTGTTCCATCGGTAGAAATTTCCAATCATTGGAATTGCTAACCCGACTACTATTCACACACCCCATTCTTCCCTCCTCAGATACATCAGATATCGCAGTCACCACAGAGCCGTCACGTTGGGAACATCAGCAATCTCAGATATAGCAGATATATCAGTAAGGGAAGTCGGCCATCATTGAGCTATCTATCTCATTTTCAGATACCTCAGATATATCAGTTATCTCAGTTACACTACTTACGGACCAGCAATCAGTTATCTCAGATACCGTAGTGAGATGGCGTGTTTACGGGAATAGTATTAGATGCGTCAGATGTCTCAGATACACCAGCTAGGTTTCTCCCGAGAACTTCTCAACCTGTCTTATTCCTCGATCAGTCTTCTCAGATACGTCAGATACAGCAGGTACGTCTGACAAACAATTATATCAGACGCCTCAGATACATAGGTCATATGACGCAGATAATCGCCATCTCAAATCAAGCAGGTGGGGTCGGAAAGACCACTACCACAATCAACCTCGGTGGTGCGCTCGCGAACCAAGGCCAAGATGTCCTCCTCATCGATGCCGACCCGCAGGGAACCCTCACCGAAGGCACGGGCTTCCGTGACCTCTACGATCAGAAGATCCCATCTCTCCACCAAGTGATGGTCGAACCAACACGCACTGAGGAGATCAATGAGATTATCGAGCATCACGACGAATTCGACGTCATTCCGTCCAACAAAGCAATGGACGGGCTCAAAGATATGCTCGTCACTCAGGTCGCAAACAGCGAAATGCGACTTAAAATTGCCGTCGACGAGCTTGACCACGACTATGATTTCATCCTCATTGACTGCCCGCCTGATCTCAGCCAAATCCTTGATAATGCCCTCCTCACCGCCGAACAAGTCCTCATCCCCGTCGAGCCAACCCGACGTTCCATCCGTGCGATCGAGAAGATGAACGAGGAGATTGCCTACCTCTCAAACAGTTTCCCGGGCCAAATCGACACCATCGATATCCTCGGGATTGTCATTAACGCCGTCGAGAGCGTCCAGAACAACGATACTAAGCAGATGATCGAGTTCTTCAATGACGCTCCATATGACGTCTTTCAGGTGCCTGAGCGCGTCGCCATCCGGCGTGCTTGGAACAACGGCGTCTCCATCTTCCTCCACGAGGACGACGCGAAGACCGAGGACGCACGCGAAGCCTACACCGAGATAGCGAAAATGCTCGAACGTCATACTACGGAGGTGGAAGCATGAGCAGCAACGACGGCGACGATGACCTCGAGGAGCGGAAAAGCGACGTTTGGAGTATGGACGAAGTTCGAGGCGGCGGTACAGAGACGAAAGACACAGAAGATACCTCAGATACAGCCGACGAAGAATCGGCATCCACTACGTCCGACACCGCAGAACCCGCAGATATCTCAGATACCTCAGAAATGGGAGACACCTCAGATATATCTGGTGACGAACCCGCGTCCACTACGTCCGATAGCGGTAGCGACGAAGACACAGCAGATAGGTCAGATACATCAGACACGTCAGATGAGATCGACGACACCGCTGTTGAAGCCGACGGAGAGACCGTCCGGCAGATGGCACTCGACGCAGACGCGAAGGGCCTTGTTGTTCGCGACCTTCACAACGTGAACGTCTACCTCTACGAGAGCGTCTATCAGGAGATGCGTGTGAAGTACAAGGAACTCGATACCGAGTATTTCGCCGCACACGGTGAAGATCTCTCGAAGAACAAGGACTTCTTCAACGCCGTCTTTCGGGCTGGGCTTCAGAGCCCTCAGCTGAAAGAAGAACTCGAGATCGACTGACTGCTCTCGTCGGATCTATTCCCCAAAATTCGAGAGAAGGAGCTCGTATTCCTCTGTTTCAGGTCTTAGCGTATCCGAACCCTACGTCACTGGACACCGGGTTCTTCTCTGAATAAGCCCTCAAGATCCTCTCGGATCTCCTCACGGCGATGCCGGCGCTTCTCCGCTTCTGAGAGGTAGTTATCCAACACGACCTCCGCTGACTTCGACCCCTGCTCCTCAGCGACATCTGCAAACCGCTCGGCCACACGACGCACCGCCTCTCCGTACGCCGTGTACCAATATCGTCGCCCCATCTTTGGCGTCGGGACCTCCTCATCGACAGTCACTCCAGCGCGTTCTGCGAGGTTCTTGAATCGACGTCGAACCGTCGACGTCGATAGGTGCCCGCTCTCCGCAGATGAAGACGGGAACACAGCGCCCATCCAGTCGTCGCCCGCCTCCTCAACGACGGTGTCGATCCGTGCGGTTGCATCTTCAACACCCGTGAGGAGTGCGACCGTCCCGGGTCCGTTCTTCCGCTCACTCCCGAATTCGATGTACGGTCCGGCCTCCGTGTCGTCTTCTGGTGGGTCGAGAACTAGCTGATCAACGCGTAGCGACGCAACCTCGCTCGGTCGAAGCCCCCATCCGCAGACCCCAATCACGATGAGACGGTCGACCGGATCGGTGGCTGTCTGATAGAGTGTTCGTATCTGATCAGCCTCAAGAGCCTGATTGTCCCACTCAGGCGTCGAATCCCACCCAAAGCGACGTTCCAGCTGGTCGGTCGGGTTGTGACGTGCGCCTTTGAACGTCACCTGATGGGTGTAGAACTGCCGAACTTCCTGGACGTACTTCCGTCGCGACGCGTGCGTTGTCAGCGTATCCTCGCGGCGACGTAGGACGTCGAACGTATCCGCGACGCGATCCATCTCGTCGGCCCGCGCAGCGTCGTCGTGTAGCGGTCTGAGCAGATCATCGGTGGCATTGACGTCCTTGTATGTCCGGACGTACAGACGGAGCGCAGAGCGGCGTGTGGCGACCGTCGACTCCGCCCGTCCCTGCCGATCGCGCAGCTCGACGAGGTAGTCCTCGAGGGCTGCACGCGTCTCTTCGTCGTCGACGAAGTCAAACGGTCGCTCCTCCGGCTTGGACTCAACCGGAACGTCGATCTTCTCGTAGAAGTCACCCGGTGAGAGGTCGAATCGCCGCGAGAGATGTTTGATGAACCCTGGAAAGTGCGATTCGAGCCACGAATAGGTGGGGGTTTCGTGGTCAGGAGCGAGTCCCTCGGCGCGCATCTGTGGCGTGATCTCGTCGTGGTAGAAGGCCTCGGCGTCCTCGAGGTCCATCGTGCTGTAGCGTGGAGTGTCGGTCGTTTCGGTCATAGTGTTCGTGTAGTCGTCGCGGTCGGTGAGAGACTCGAGTGTGAGCGTGAGTGAAATCGCCAGCAGGAGCGGACGTACTCCGTGCGGTAGCGATTCTAAGTCTGGTGGTTTCGGTGGATAGAGTATTTCGTTCGATTTATTTATAGGTTGTCCTCTACTGTTTTCCACACGAGAAAACGGTAACCGGACAGAAACGCCCAAAATAATACGCCGCAAGAATAAATCGTATGTCGCTATATCTAAATCCAGACCTGTAGTTGCGAATGACAGAATCTGTGCATCCCACACGCGCCAGAAACACACTTCTCCCCGAACCTGCAACTACTGGCTGATCGTGTCCAGAGATCCGTCAGAACAGTCACTTGCCGAGATCCTGCGGGATAGGCCGGATACGTGCTTCGATGGCCGGGAGATCGACGATTCAGAGGTAGAGCGGTTCGAGGACAGCAATTTCTTCGGTGTCTATCGAGACGAACATGGCACGTATTACCAGACTCAGAACGACTACATCCAAACACGCGAGGAGGATGGACAACGCGTCGCGATCCTCGTCGCTGACGAGAGCGACGAGAACATCGGTGTCTCGCATCCACATCCCGAACTGCCGCACCTGATCGGACTGTACGTGCGTGAGTCCCACCGGTCAGAAGGCATCGCGTCGGAACTGGTTCACGAGTTCATGGAGGCGGTCGAGTACGACCGCTGCGTGGTCGACTGCGCCGACCGCGTGAAGCCGTTCTACGAACAGCTTGACTGCGAGGTCATCTATCTCGAGCAGTTCAAGTCGAAGCTGTAGTTGCGGATGGCAGTGACCGCAGTTGGATTTCAGTGAGACTCGCTCCGGGCAGCGATACTTGACACGGAGGCCCGTCCGTCCACGGTCTGCTGACCATTTCTGGATTGAGCAATTCTGTTGCCCGAGTCGCTCTACAGGTGAATCCGTTTCTCATTCGGACGAGCCACGGAGGCGACTCAGCGTCCGCAGTCCGACGAACCGCGGCACCTCCCGACGGTACGCCTCGTACTCCGTGCCGTACTGCTGGCGGAGCCACGGCTCTTCGGCGAACGGCATCGTCACCAACCAGACCACCGTCCCAGCGCCGACGGCGAGGGCTGCCAGCGAGTTGGCGGCAAGCACGACACCACTCACGCTGACGAGCAGGAAGACGATCTGTGGATTGCGCGTGTACCGGTAGTAGCCGCCGGTACGCAACTCACCGCTCATCCCGCTAGTCTCCTCGACGCCGAGGTCGAACGTCGCACCGAGAAAGCCAGTGATGCCGACCGCAAGTAACCCACCGCCGGCGACGAGCGTGCCCGGGCGCGGGAGGGCGAACGCGTTCCAGTCAAGGTACGCGGTACCGAGCAGTCCAACAGTGGCGAGACAGCCCAGTCCGACGTACGTCCACCACCGCCAGTCGCGTTCACCCGGCGGCCAGAATCGGTACCGAATGGCGCGACTGGCGACCATCGCGGCCGCCACCGTGAGGCTCGCCCCGACACCGACTCCGGTGAGTATTTCGAGATTCATTGGTTCGACCACGGCAGGGTGTCCTTGGCGGACTGGAGGGCGAGTCGTCCGAGCAGATGGGCGGGGCCACGCTTGGGCAGATCGCGTGCCATAGACGTAGTACTCGGTGGTTCGCTGCCGCCCACTCCGAGTTCCCAGTCTGTCTCCGATTCGAAGCGATCGACCGCGGACTCGGCGCGAGCGCACACGTCATCTGAGTCCATGGTCACGACTGTCCCGTCGCGCATCAGCACGTTACCGTCGACGATCACCGTCTCGACATCTGCCGGTGCGGCATTGTTCGCCACGTGCGCGGGCACGTTCGTCAGCGGCGCGAACTTCGGCTTGTCCACGTCGAGTAATATCAGGTCGGCCCGCTTGCCCGGTTCGATGCTGCCGATCTCGGCACCGACGCCGAGGGCCCGCGCGCCCTCGATGGTGAGCATCCGCACCAGTTCCATCGACGAAAACTGTCCGGTAGATCGCTTGAGGTTCGCCGAGAGACGTGCCTGTCGGGCCTCGCCGAACATGCTGTAGGAGTCGTGCCAGTAGTGGTCGTCGATGCCGAGGCCGACGTCGACGCCCGCGTCCCGCAACTCCGGCACCGGCGTCCACTGCGTCTCGGCGTCGGGGTTCCAGTAGCTGAAGATCGACGGGCAATGCGCGACCGACGCATCAGCCTCGGCAGTCCGGCGGATGTCCGCGTCGTCGGCGAGACGGAAGTGAGCGGCCACCAGTCGGTCGTCGAGGAGGCCGACATCGTCGAGGAGGTCGATCGAGTCCTCGGCGCCGGTCGACCGGGCCATCGTGTTGCTCTGTTCGAGTTCGAGCAGGTGCGTGTGGACGAGCAGGTCGGGATGCTCGGCGGCGAAGTCGGCGGTGCGCTCCCACAGGTCGCGGGTACACGACCAGTCGTCGTGGGGATTGATCGTCGCCCGGATACGCCCGTCGTAGCTGCCGTGGTACTCGTCGATGAATTCGCGGGCTCGCTCGAACTGGTCATCGACCGAGACATCCCAGAACAGATCGGAGATAGCAGGGCCGAAGAAGCCACGGAGACCGGCTTCGCCGAACGTCTCCGCTCCGGCAGCAGGCCGCATGTCCATCGAGTTGACGGTGGTGACGCCGCCGGCGAGGAAGTTGAGTGCGGCCAGTTCGTACCCTGCCTCTACAAGATAGTCCAATTCGCCGTCGTTGAGTCGACTGGTGAGGGCCGTCATACTCCCGAACATTTCCAGAAGGCTGAGGTCACTGAACGCGCCGATCAGCGGCGTCATCTCGAGGTGGGTGTGGGCGTTGACGAGGCCGGGCATCGCGAGCATTCCATCGCCATCTATGACGGTGTCGGCCGCGATATCTGCATCGTCGTCCCGAGACGTGCGGATACCGGTTATCCGTCCGTCCTCGATAAGAACCGTCCCGCGTTCGTAGAGGCGATTCCGCTCATCGACCGTGAGGATGAACGCGTCGTGGATGGCGATGTCCGCCGTCATCGGCCACCACCTCGCTCGGTGTGCGAGGAGTTTGAACACTCGTCACCGTTCTTCACCCACTCGAGTGCGCTGCGGCGTTCGTCAGTCGAATAGAGGCGCATCTCGTCCGGTGTAACCGGCCAGACGGGCGCAATCGCCATCCACTGGTAGTAGAGCAGCTTCACCCAGCGTGAGTCCCCGACTGCCGCGTACCGGCCGATGTCGAAGTTCGGCCCGTCCCGGAGGTCGGGGACGATGCCGTGGACGTTGGACAGGTACGCCGTCAGCGTCCAGTTCGGGGCCTCTTCGTAGAGATGAACGGTGCCGTGTTCTCGTGACTTCTCGACGAGCAGGTCGTAGAGTTCGTCGAATCCCGACCGCGTGCTGGTTCCCACCCGGATGGCGACCACGTCGTCACCTGTGGCCTCGAGGACTTCGAACATCTGGTCGCTTGCCTGTCCGGTGGCGTCGAACGCGGAATGATTGGTGTCTGTCATGGTCAGTGGCAGTGGGTGTTGAGGTGGGTGTCTCGGTCGGCGTAGTCGGGACACAGCTCGACGGTGGCGTGATCGACGCCGAAGTGGCCGAGTTCGTCGTGGACGCGTCGCGTGACTGCCTCGGCTTCCTCCAGCGTCTCGGCGTCCGTCTCGAGGTGTGCCGTGGCGACCGTGATCTGGCTGCAGATCTGCCACGCGTGGAGGTCATCCACTGCGGTGACGCCATCGACGCCCCCGATGGCACTCCGCACTTCGTCGTGATCGAGCGGAGATTGCTGGAAGAAGATCTCGCCGCTGCCCCGCAGCACCTTCAGCGCAGACCACGTGATGACGACGGCGATCAGCCCGGCGGCGACCGGGTCGATCACGCGAATACCCGTGACCTCGATGGCGATGACGGAGACGATGACCGCGACGGAGCCGCCGGCGTCGCCGAGCAGGTGGTAGAATGCGCCCTTCTCGTTGAGGCTCATCTCCCCGCCCTGCAGGACGTACACCGAGCCGACGTTGACCAACAGACCGCCGGTCGCGATGACGAGCGTCGGGACGGTGCCGATGGTGACGGGATCGAGGAATCGCTGGTAGGACTCCCAGAGGATGAACGCGACCATCGGCAACAGCAGCACGCCGTTGAGAAAGGCCGCGAACGGCTCGAGGCGGTGGAGGCCGTACGACCAGCGGTCGCCCTCGCTGTAGCGTTCGGCGACGTAGGAGGCCGCGAACGCCATCACATACGCGAGCGCGTCGAACAGCATGTGGAACGCGTCGCTCAATAGCGCGACCGAGCCGAACAGCAGGCCGCCCGCGAGTTCGGCGACGAAACCCACGAGGTTGATGATCGAGACGGCCGCCAGCTTCCGACTGCTCGTCGAGGACGTTCCGTTCCCATGACTGTGCCCGCCGTGCGAGCCGTCGTGGGCGGCCGAACCGTGATCGCTCATCTTGCCTCAACCTTGTCACCGGTATCTTATGAAATTAGCTGCTATTTTATGGCCCATTTACCACAAGGATTAACAATATAAGCGGCCTCAGTTAATAATTTTCGTGATGCCCACCGTCATTGAATCCCAGAGGTGCGACTCCAACGATGGTTTCTCTATGAAGAAGGACTCCGGCTAGTCGTCGACCGACTGCGAGCTATGTAGCGTGGCGAGCGTCCCTTCCTCGGCACAGCGCGGGCAGATTGGCGAGTCGGTCGTCTCCGTGGGTGGCTCTACCGCGTCCCACTCGAAACACCGACCACAGTCGTGGCACGACCATGAGTTGACGGTGTGCTGCTCGGCGAGTTCGGGATACGCTCGGGCCAGCGTCGGTGTTAGCCGGGCCGTCTCGTGGGCGCGAAGATATTCGACCACTCGTTCTCGCGGGTAGGCGTCGAAGTGCGGCAGGAACCCTGCCGGGCCGACATTGTGGTACGGTTCGTCGCTCTGGCCGCACCGGTGGCGATAGTCGCAGAACTGGCATTCCCAGTCGTACTCTGGCTCCGCAGCCGGCAGTTCCCCGCGCTTTCGAGCCTCGGTGTGGTCGGCCGCCCACGCCACGACCTCCTCCCAGAATGCGTCGTCGAACTCGACGACGAACGTCTGGACGTTCAGCGTCTTCCGCGACCCGTAGATGACGACCGCTTCGTCCACCTCCCTGTCGTGTTTCTCGGAGAGGCCGCGCATGTAGGCGTGTACCTGCGCCCGGTGGTGCCGGTTCGGTTCGTCGAGGTAGTCCACCTCCCCTTTGGTCTTGACCTCCGTCGGGAGGACGGGCTCCGCCTGCCGGTCAACGAGGCACGGGTCGGTCGCGCCCTTGAACCAAACGAGCCCCTCGTCTGTCTCGACCTCGAAGTCGACCCACATCGAGTTCCGGACGTACGCGTCCTCGTCGTGAACGACGTCGGCGAGGAAGGGGACGATCACGTCCTCCTCGAAGCGCGTGCCGGCCCAGAAGATGCCCTCCGGCTCCTCTCGCTCGGCGGGCGCGTTCTCCTGTCGGTAGTAGATTTTCCGGTGGCACTGCAGGAGGCTGCTCGGCGAGTGTTTCTCGGGCGGCGCCACGGGCGACGGCCCGTTGAAGTACGGTTTGCCCTCGCGGATGTTCTCGGCCCACTCTCGCTCGCGATACCACTCGGCAAATCCTTCGCCATCGATCCGAGCCGCGTAGTCGTGGCTCATTGGAACTGGATTCCACCGATACTAGAATGAAGGCCAGAGTGCTGTTTCCGGAAGCCATGCTTAGACATTCTGCTCCGAGAGGGAGCATGCCTCCGTCACTACGAGGTCGGAGAGTAGGTTCGACTGCGACTCTCGCCCTCGGCTCGGACGAGGTTGTACCGCTGCATCTTTTGGAGGTGGTTGCGCACCATCCGCCGCGACTTCGGGCCATCGACCCGCTCGCAGTACACGTCGTACAACTCGCCGGGTGCGATCTCGCCGCGTTCTACGATGACATCGTAGAGGACGCGTTGATGCTCGGTGAGCTTCTGGACGTGCTTCTGCCGGATTTCCGCCTTCGCTTCCGGAACCCCTTCCTCGATCAGGTCGTCGGTGATTTTCTTGACTCTCCGCCCGTCGGCCTCGCGCGCGGCTGCCCGGAGGATTCCGATGGCGATCCGCGCGTCGCCGGCCGCCGCCTCGGCAATCCGTGTCAGTTGCTCATGGTCGATGCAGTCTTCCCTCAGCCCCCAGCGGACGCGATCTTCGAGGATTCCGATGAGTTCGTCCATGCCGTAGCGGTCGAAGCGGATCCGGGTCGCCGTGTGGAGGCGGCTGACCAACCGCTCGCTCAGCTCCGAGAACAATTCCTCCTCACGGTTGGCGACTAATACCAGCGAGAGCCCGCTCGTGCGATAGAGGTCGTACAGCACGTCCTTCTCTTCCAGCTGATCGACCTCGTCAAGGACAATGACGTACGGGTCGTCGAGCGCGTCACGGAGCCTGTCGACTAGCTCGTCTCGTGGCGTGGACTGACGGTGGACGTTGAGCGCCCGGTCGATGCCTTCGAGGACGCGGTAGAGCATCTTGAATCGGGTGTAGTCCTCCCAGCAGTTGACGTACTGCGTGTCGAGGTCGACCACCTCGCTGCGGAGCCGGTCGACGGCGTGGCGGGCGATGCAGGTCTTCCCTGTTCCGCTCGGGCCGTGGAGGAGGACGGGTTCGGTCTTTCTGCCGACCGTGATGGGCTGGAGGCCGCTTGTAAGGGCGTCGACTTCGCCCTCCCTGTGTCTCACGTCGCCGGGCACGAACTCGGGCTGGAGCGGGCGTGCGTCCGCTATCATACGCGTCGGCGCCTCGCGCCGGCCACTTAGATGGAAGGGTGTGATTTCCGGAAAGGACTCAGACCACCATTTGCCCGACAACGAGGAATGTGATGACTTCGCCGAGAAACGTCACGTAGCCGTTCCTATCTTCGATCTGCACGAGGCCGTAGTTCGAGTACCAGAGCCGGAAGAACGCGCTGACGAGGATCACCGGAAAGAGGAGTACAATTGCCGACACCAAGCCGACATCGAAAATCCGTGTTCCCACTACGGCCAGAAGCCCGTATCCGAGTGGAGGGATGGCGAAACTGACGAGCATAACGAGAAAGCTCTTCGCCAACTGTACTTGCTCCTCCCACGAGTAGTCCTCGACCGTTCGGTCGTAGAAACGGGTCAACTCGGCCTGTCTCGTTTCGCCCTCCAGTCTGCGGGACTCGCCCACGAAGGCCGCGATCTGCGAGAGAACTGCCCCAAAGACCTCGCCGCGGTGCTGCCGTGAGGTCGCCGAGAAAACGCGTTCGCCCTCCCTGAGCGGTGCTCGAAAGAGGAGTTCTGAGCCGAGGAACACCACAAACACGAGAGCCGATGTCACGATGGCGAACATCACGACGCCCGGATCAGCCCCGCGATTCGCCGTCTTCGACATCCCTCCCACCAGCAGATACGACAGGTACAGGAACGAGATGAAGGTGGCCGGATCCATCACGTAGGTCGTCGCTCGAATTACGGTGGCGTCTCCAGTAAGCCCATTCACGATTCCGGTGCGCCTCGCCAGCGTCAGCACCAGCAGTCCGAGTGCCGTCAACTTCACCACGGGATACACAGAGAGGGTGGACATCGGATACCCCGCCACGGCGGCGGAGAGCAAGGCGGTGAGTGCAATTTCCGAGTCGACCTTGTTCAGGTTCACATCGCGGTTCATCGTTTCTGGCCGGCAACACCGGCTACTCTTCCCCCTGTGAATATGCGGTCGTGTCCAAGTCCTCCAAGTACGCGTCGCCCTTGCGCTCCACGTACTGTACGAAAGCGTCCCTCTCTCGGTCAAATTCGCGAACTGCGTCACGATATTTCTCGAACCGTGGTGGTATCTGACGAGCCAGCAGTTCTTCGTAGACCTCGATTCCACGCTCTGTCGGCACCCAGAGCTTCAATACATCGCTATCGCCGCTGATGAATTCCTTCGAGACAAGCCCCAGTTCGGATGCCTCGTCCAACCGTGTATTGAGTGTCCTTCGTGAGACTGGGAGAGCCGAGAGCAATTCCTCGAAGCGCGATCCCTCGGGTCTGATAACGCAAAAGAGTCCAACCGCTCCCTTCAACTCGAAGTACTCGGCAAGCGACTCGGCCATCCTGTACTCCGCTTCCGGTGGTTCACAGATATACTTTAAACTAGGTTTAGACTATACCTTAGTTGAAGCCACACTCGCCGCATCCTGTCCGGTTAACACGCGTTCTATCCGTATCTCTTCCCGTCGTTTCCGGAAACATCCCTCCGACGAACAAGTATAATATATACTTGTGATCCGGCGTGGCTCTGGAACCGACGGAGGTAACGATGGAGGCAAGCTTTCGACCGCACGACCAGCGGCGCGTATCGCCAGAGAACCAACGAGGTGGCCGTCGATGAGCGTCGATGACCTACCTGATGTCCAACATCCCCTCGTAGAGCAGGCAGAGTATCTCGTCGACGAGTCGACTGACGCTGTCGAACTGTGCGGGGAGTTGGACTTCAGACTGTACGAGGAGGACGACCGTTTGAAGGGGTCGCCACAAGCGGCATCATTCGAGTCGATGATTGCCGCTCTCTTTCTACAGACGCTCGAAGACTATTCCGATCCCGAGCTGCATGACGAACTCCAAGAGTACGAGGTAGCCACGGCACTTGGGTTTGATCCTGACGACCTGCCGAGCCGATCCACGTTCACGCGAGCACGGAATGACCGGTTCGCTGACTGCAGGGAGAGCATCGAAAGAGCGTCAGAACAGATTCGAGAGATGGCAGCAACCCGCGGGAGTCCGATAGGGCCAGCCTTCACGCCGGAGGAACGCGGTTCGTCCGAGCGAACTCGCCACCGACTCCTGCGAGAGAAGGCACTCGAGGTACTCGAGCAGATGCAGCAGGTGGTATTCCCCGCCCTCTCGCTCCCGCGGGCGGATGACCCGATCTATGGCGAGGACGAATTGTTGAAGCTGGAGACGTTTCTCGCCATCCAGCGGGCGGCGGCAAACGACGGGGCCGTCGAGTACGGCGACCTGCTCGATCCGGACGCAGAACTCGGCCCCGAAGACCCGTTCTACGAGGACGGCCCCACCGGCGAGACCCTGCTTGAGGCGATCAAGGAAATGACTCCGGAAGCCATCACTGCGATGGTGAACAAGGCTGCCTACCGGACGATCACTCGAGCGAAGCCCCACGAGGAGTTCGACCGTCCCGTGACGCTCGCCATCGACATCACGTACGTCGCCTACTACGGCGACAGAGAGGGGATGATCCATGTGCAGGGTGCGCCGGACGACAAGGAGTACGAGTGGTGCCACAAGTTCGCCACGGCGAACGTCGTCGGCGACAACGTCCACTTCACCGTGGCGATGCTCCCAGTCGGTGAGGCGCACTATCACGACTCGGACGCGTACTCGGGGAAAGACAAGTCGTACCGGGCTGGTGACGTCATTCGCCAGCTCGTCGATCGGGCCAGCGACTTGGTGCCTGTCCGCCGAGTGTACGCTGACCGAGAGTTTTACGCAGCCGACGTGATAACCGCACTCGAGAGGAAGGGGCTGAAGTACGTAATCCCCGTCCCGATCCGCGACCGGCTGAAGAGCGAACTTGACCGGATGCCCGACGATCGGGTGTCGGTCGAACACGAGTACGGGTTCTACGGCTCGGTGAAGCACGGGACATCGAACGAGCGCGTTGAGACGACGCTCGTGGTGCTGCCGCCCGACGAGAAGCGTGACCACAAGCAGCCGTTTGTTACCAACCTCGAGGTCGACGACGAGATCGGCATCGACCGCAGGTCGGCGGCGCGGCGGATCAAACGGTACCGGAAGCGGGGCGGCATCGAGAACGCCTACAAGAAGATCAAGGAGTTCGCCGCGTGGACGACCTCGAAGGAGTTCGAGGTCAGACTGTTCCACTTCGGGTTCGCCGTCCTCCTCTACAATATGTGGCTGCTGGTGGACTTCCTCGTGCAAGTCTCGATGCAGGGGGACGTGCAGCCGAAGCCGGAGATAACCGCGGATCGCTTCCGCAGATTCCTTGACCGGCGGGTGAGCGCACTCCTGTAGCCCTCGCCTCTCGGTTCGCCCGTCGGTAGAAGCATCTCAAATCGTCTCCCTCATTTTCGTCGTCGTTCGCGTGGTGTTCCCCGCTAGTTCCTGATTCGTCACCTTCTGGCACCGTCGGGATCGGCTATCCCGAGCAATGACCGGCCGAGCGTTGAGAACTCGCCCTGATTCCATGCACAACTTCGGGGTTATTCGCAACTACAGCCAGACGGCGTCGGACACAGATTCGGCGTTTGGATTTCTACAAACCACCGATTGAACAACACTTCTCGTAAGATCTGCTCGACACCCCACACTCAAGAGTAAATCGGGTGAATATCGGACTCTCGGCCGTTTTGTAGCGGATAAATTCTGAATCGAGTACCCTCCTGAGCCATCATCACGATCAGTCGTTGGCCATTTATCTGAAGTCGGGCAAATGATTCTTCATGTAGGGTGAGGGGCAGAAACCAATCTCACCAGACTAAATTTCGATGGTGGCTGTGCATGACGAATCAAGCTAGCCGACCTCTGATAAAAGCGTAGATTTCGTTAGTGATTGTACTGCTCTGCCCAATCCGAGAGGTGCCGAAACACTGGTCTGAGGTCTGTGAGTTTCTCCGTTGCTCGATATTCGACCCGTGGTGGGATTTCATCGTACGACTGGCGCGTCAGAAGGTCCACTTCGTTGAGTTCACTGAGTCGTGCTGACAGCGTGTTCTGCGACACGTCTAAGACTTCACGGAGTTCATTGAACCGCCACGGACCGGGTTCGTAGCAGAAGACGTGGAGGATCTCCATCGCGTGGGCGCTGCTGAGCAGGGCGAATAGTTCCTGTTTTGCCTCTACTCCGAGATATTTCTCCTCTGTTGAGTCAACCAGCGTCTCAGATTTCATTTCTTCGACATCGCGGATGGGGTCCGTCATGCCCGTTAGTGCGATTTTCGCACTCTAAAGGATATCGGTAGAGGTAGGGCACCAGACGATAATCTGGGGCGCGGCGATATTTGTTTTGAACTACTGGCTTTGCTGGGACGAATTAGTGTGACCGTCGGCACCCAGTGCGCCCGCTCGCACTTGGTTCTATGTCACGAACTTGACTGCTTATGCCCACGACCGTCGTAGCCGCACCTGCCGATGTCATATCCACTCGAATCTCGACACAAGCGCATGAACGGCCAATTTTGGCCACTGATACGGCCAGTTCCGAACGATGTTCCGAAACATCACCAGATGACGGGAGGACATCGATGAGCGTGCGTACCCGGTTTGGTGCGGCGACGACGATTGCGATCCTCGGCCTGACCGGGCTCGTCGTGGTCTCGGAGCTGTACGTCTCGATTCCGTTGGTCCCGACGATGCAACAGCTCTTCGGCGTCTCGCAGGCCCAAGCGTCGTGGCTTGGAACCGCCTTCGGTCTCGCCTTCGCCGGAGGATTTCTCGTCTTCGGCCCGCTCTCCGACCGATACGGCCGGAAGACGATCCTCGTTCCCGGTCTGTTCGCGCTCGCGCTTTCGACACTTGCGGTCGGGTTCAGTCCCTCGTATGAGGTCCTCATTGGACTTCGTGTCGTGCAAGGAATCGCTGCCGCTACGTTCGGTCCTGCTGCCATCGCCTATCTCGGCGAGGTCCTTCCGGCGTCGATTCGCACCACTGGGATCGCCGTGGTGACGACGGGCTTTCTCGTCGCCGGGATCGTCGGACAGGTCTACGCTGACGCTGTGACCCTCGCGGCTGGATGGGAGTGGGTGTTCTGGGGGCTCGCCGCAGTCTATGGCGTCTTCGTCGTGTTCCTCTATATGCTCCCGCAGAGCGATGGGGTGGCGGGGGAGTCGGTCCCCAGTCTCCTGGCGGTCTATGCACGAATGGGACGGTTGTTGGGAAATCGCGTCCTCCTTGCGGCCTACGTTGTTGCATTCACTCTACTGTTCACCTTCGTCGGGATGTACAGTGGCCTCGCGCCGTATCTCCAGACATCCTTCGGGGTCAGTCCGGAGCAACTCTTACTCGTGCGTGTCGCTGGCATCCCCGGAATGATACTTTCACCACTCGCAGGGCGATTGGTTGCCCGTTATGGAAGCGGACGTGTCGTCATCGGCGGTCTCGTTCTCGCCGCTGGCGGTCTCGGGCTTGAGGCCATCGCGGGGTCACTGGCGGTGCTCGTCATCGGGAGCGTCGTCTTCGTCACGGGGATCGCAGCGGCAGTGCCCTCGCTCATAGATTTCATTGGAGAGACGGCGGCCTCGGCCCGCGGTGCGGCGGTCTCGCTGTACACGTGCATCTTGTTCATCGGAGCGAGCCTCGGCCCGCTCATCACGACTGGGCTTCAACCGGTGGGGTTTGTTGGTCTCTGTGGTGTACTCGCACTTATCCTGCTACTCGTAGCAGGCGTGTTCGCTCTGGGTCGGAACGGACCCGCACCGCAGTTGGCTGACGACGCTACGCCAGGAAACGCATAGATATGATCGCATATAAGTCGGCACTGGCTGTATCGATCTAGAGAATTAAGTCTGAGTAGCGTCTCCTACATCCTATGACAGTGACTGCGGAACTCCTCGTCAGTTCACCCTCGCTTCCGTTCGTTAGTTTCGCAGAATCGTTACCATCCAATCAACTCGAGTGTGAACACGGCCTGTGTCACGGAGAGGACTCTCGGGTGTTCGTCGTCCATCTCGACCCAACTGATGGTGTTACCGAAGATGATCTCATTGCTCTCGATGAAGTAGTAGAGACAACCCCCCTTGGACGCGAGAGTGGCAGGGACGTCTATCAGCTCGACGTCAAACTGGAGGATACTATTTCGGAAGCATTCGTTCCCGGACGGTTTGCGAAGACGCAAACAGAACCGACGACTGTCATTCCGGAGGGATGGTACGAAAAGAAGATTTTCCGGGATTATGAGTCGTTCAATAATATGCGGAATCATTGCGATGAGCATGACATTCGGGTCGATCTTATCTCCATCACGCAGGATTCTCTGTCTCCGGGTTCACACTCACAGTACGGGCTAACTGACCGGCAATACGAGGCACTGGCGCTCGCTATCTCTCACGGATACTACGATAATCCCCGACAGGCTACGGCCGGCGACTTGGCTGAGGAAATGGGTATTTCTCAACCCTCGATGTCGAATCTTCTTCGCCGAGGGGAGCGCCAGTTACTCACGTCGACGATCGGGACACAGCCATCGCTGACGAACCCTTGACATGACAGTATCTTTCCGACTCACTGAATCCGAGTTTTGCTAGGATCATTTCTATCTGACTATCGCCGTTTCCCTGTAAGCATTGTCGTATCGATATGTAATCTCGTGCTTGAGCCACTTGCTGAGTCTCTACTCAGATGCTGCTATCGGGTACGCTCTGTGCAGGAGTATTCGGGCTAGGCGAAGGGACTTAAATGGGTTTTTAGAATAGCATCGAATCCAAATGCCGTGCGGTCTACATTCAACTGTGGTAATGGAAACCGTCAAGCTAAACAACGACGTGGAAATGCCAATCCTCGGATTCGGTACGTATCAGATCGATGACCTCGAAGTCTGTGAACGTAGCGTCTCCGACGCTCTCCGCACGGGGTATCGTCTCATCGATACTGCGGCCGGGTACGAGAACGAAGAGGCCGTCGGCAGAGCAATCGAGTCGAGCGATGTGGCGAGGGAGGACGTGTTCGTCACCACGAAGCTCTGGATACAGGATGCCGGCTACGAAAACACGAAGCGGGCGTTTGAACGGTCACTCGATCGGCTGGGACTGGACTATCTGGATCTGTATCTGATCCATCAGCCCTTCGGTGACGTTCATGGCTCATGGCAGGCAATGGAGGACCTTTACAACAATGACAAGATTCGGGCTATCGGTGTTAGCAACTTCCACCCGGATCGCTTGATCGACCTGATCGTCCAGAACGAGGTCGTCCCAGCAGTCAATCAGATCGAGACACACCCCTTCTACCAGCGGACCGAGGACGCTGCGTTCCTGAGCGAGCATGAGATTCAGCATGAGTCCTGGGGGCCGTTCGCTGAAGGACGGAACAACCTCTTCGAGAACGACGTGCTGGTTTCGATCGGCGAGCAGTACGGCAAATCGGCTGCACAAGTCGTTCTTCGATGGCTGATACAGCGAGGAATTGTTGCAATCCCCAAGTCAGTCCATGAGGAGCGGATCGTCGAGAACTTCGATATCTTTGATTTCGATCTGAGTAATGAAGATATGAACACGATCTCAGAGCTAAATGAGTCTGAATCACTGTTCCCTGACCATCGGGACCCAGAATTCGTCAAACAACTGAGTGAAGTGGAGGCCGATACCTGAGCGCTCACGAGCGTTAACTCCTCTTCAGTTCCACCAGTCCTCGGCTGCTTTCCAATCGGATCGACACTGACGCAGTGGTTGAATCAGATGCTGACAGCCGTCCCGGACACCAGTTCATCGCCGAGAAGGCCGACGAGGTATGGCAGCAGGCCAAGCCGTTCATCTGTGATGCATTCGTGCTCTCAGCAGTCGTACAATGGTGGGAGAAACCATCGAGGTCGGTCTTCCGAGATTGTCTAAGCCAGAAAATCCAGAAGTCGGGGCTTTGGAACGTGGACCACGTTGATGAGTCATACGGCCCGGCCTATCTCTGTATATAGTCTCAGTTGTCGCTGAAGGTTTCACAAAAGTAACCGACCCACTATAGACAGTTTTCTTAGTCGCTGTTCTCTCCTGCCCTATCGGTGTCTTCAACTTTTTCGACTGGCTTGAGGTCCGCTTCCATACGTTCATATTTAGCTTGACGAAGTTCCTCTTCTGATGCCATCTTCGGCACTAAAGACGCCCCTTCGGGAAGGTCAACCTCCTGGTCCTCCACGCGTTCCGAATCGGCGACCATCTTGCGGAGTTCCATATCACGATTGATCTTCCCAACCATCCGCTCGAATGCCGTCTCACGCTCGTGCTGAACCCGCCGAAGCTCGCGGACCTTCCGTTCGAATTCCGTCTGCGCTGCCCAATCGTAGATACGACGTCCAAGAATCGTGAGCGCATACCGCTTCTCTGTCCCATGCTCGGTCGGCCTATGGCTGACCGTGAAGACTTCGTGCTCAACGCCTTCTGAGAGTCGTGAAGACACCGTCGATCCACTTACCGCAACCGCGTCGACGAGCGCGTTGAATGTCGCTGTTTCCGTCCCGATCTCCGTAATGAGTTCCGCCGCTCCCTTCTTCCGAAGAAACGCCTCGAGTTCGTCCAAGCCCATCGTACTCCCTGTTCTCCCCACATCACTATAAACCCAATTGGAATTTGATTTAAACTGATTCTTGACCTATATCGAATCGTGGCTACAACCGATTCTCTAAGTACAGCGCGCATACCCCTTGATATGTCTCTCGCTACAAGCTTAGAACAGGTAATCGACGACAATGCTCAGCTATATTTTTACTCTACTCTATACTGTTCTTCGCTCCTACTCAGCAGATACGTCTATACAGAATCACTCCAGTATTGGGTCGACCACGACTCAGAAGCGGAGTGGTTCGCCCTGGAGGTGGCTCAATGCCGATTGACCCATCGGCTGTCGCTGACTCAATCATTGTCCACGCGGAGACGCTCTGTGAGCGTGAAGACCACCTCTGGGACGTTATTCGTCAGCTATCGATCCCCGTCGCCAACCTCGAGGATGCCCGCGATCAGAACCGCGTAACCTTTGGAACTGACGAGATGTTCCGCACGCTCCTGTTCAAAGGAATTCGAGGCATCTCACAGAACAAATTAGCGCAACGACTCGGACGGGAGCCGAGCCTCGTCAAGAGCTTCCACCTCGACATTACCGACCTTGAGGATACGCCGACCCAACAGCAACTCTCATACACGCACGCGCAATTCAGCGAGGACACCCAAGAAACCCTTAATCGGACGGTTGCTGGCGTCCGGCAAGTTGCTCTCGACAACGATGTCCTCACAGAAGGCCTCGTTCCGTCAGTCCCAGCCGAAACCAAAGAAGAGCCACAAAGCGCGAATGAGTACAAGAAGGAGAAGGCCCAGAAGACGCTGACGCTCGCTCGAAAACACGTCATCCCTAAGTTCGATACGCACCGCGCAGCTCACAAGACGTACTCTGACGAGGTAATGCTGGATATGTTCGCGAGTATCTGCGCGAACAACGGCAGTGCCCATTCAGAAGCCGAGTACGGCTGGCTCACCGACGACGACCTCATCTGCGACGACTCAACCTTCCTGCACGCGATCAAGAAGATTGCAACACCTGAGGAGTCCGATGGGCAGCTGACGTTCGAGGATTTCGAGAACGATGATTCGATGCCTGAAATCGATCAAATTCGGGACGCGATTATGACGGCGTTCAACGCCGCCACGGAGAACATCATAAACTCGATTCGCGGTGATGACCCCTTCGACTCGCGAGAAACCGTTGCAGCGATAGACATCACCCATGAGCAGTTTCACGTGTGGCCATGGGAAGACAAAGAGGCGGGCATCGCGAAACCGGATTACCCGAAGATGGTGAGCGGGTACAAGAAAGACGGCGAGTACAAGCGTGGATACAAGTACGCGACAATCACCTTAGTGGGAGACCACGCACCGATTGTCCTCGGTATCGAGCCGGTCAAAGAGGATTCTGCGTGGGAGCGTGACGACTCTCCGTCGTACTCGAAGGCTGATTTGGTGAGCCGATTACTCGACCGGGCTGAGCAGTTCGTTGATCTGGACATGGTGATGTTCGACCGTGGATTCTACGCCAACCGAGTCTACGCCGATGTTCACGAGCGCGGGCTCACCTACCTTTCTCCAGTGCCGACGTACGAGGATGACTTGGCAGCGATCCAGGATATTCAGGAGCATCCGACAGCGGACGCAGCTGTCAAGCACGACGTTCCATTCGGAATCGATGGCGAGATACATCACGAGTCCGAGTTCCTGTACGCTCCGAGTACGAGCGACGATGCCGAGGGGAAGTACGCGGTGTTCGTGACGAATGAGGACTGCGTTGAACCCGAAGAGATTCGGAGTGTCGTGAACGGGTACAGTCGGCGCTGGGATATCGAGAACCAGTACAAGTCGATCAAGGACTTCATGCCAAAGACGTCGTCGACGGACTACCGGCTTCGCTTGTGCAACTTCGCGCTGTCAACCTTGATCTACAACCTGTGGCGGTTGACGGACTATCTGATCAAGGTCGCGCTCGACGAGCCGATCCGGTCGCCGCCAGTGATTACGGCGAAGACGTTCGTACGAGCGTTGGGTGACTTCCTACGGGAATTCGGGTAACGCTTTTCTCACTCTGGGTTCACCGATTCAGTAGCGATTGCTCTATCGATTTTTTCGCATTTCTGAACCACTTATCATATAATCTACTAATTGACAGTCGCTGATTCGACCACGCCCGGATTTCGCACCGAATTCTAAGTCACCAACTCGGGAGTTTCCTAGTTTCATTTGTAAGCTTATAAGCACGCTAAGAATGTGCGTCGGACACTCTGTGAGATGAGTAAACAATAACCGTGGTCATGTCGCCGTGTTTTCATCGCCAGCCTCGACAACGTATATAGTAGTAGCAACTTATACTCCACTTGGAACGGAATGGCTGTACTGGACGACCTCTCCGGATTCGAGTTCGAGGACGTGATGGAGGACGCCTTCCGAAATCTCGGCTACGAGAACGTCCGTCAGGCCGAGCGGACCGCCGACGAGGGGCGAGACGTCATTATGGAGGAGGTCGTCGACGGACAGCGACGCGCGATCATCGTCGAGTGCAAGCACACGGATACAGTCGGGCGGCCGGTCGTGCAGAAATTGCATTCGGCCATCGCGACGTTCGACTTCGAGGGGCCAAAGCACGGGATGGTCGTCACAACCGGACGATTCACGAACCCCGCCCAGGAGTACGCTACCCGGCTCCAGCAGAACGACGATCCCCATCCCATCGAGGTGCTCGACGGCGAGGACCTCCGGGAGATCGCCGATGAGATCGGCCTCGACCTCTACAACGGTCGAATCGAAATCCTCTGTGACGAAACACTCCGTCCCTACGACCCCGCAGCCGACGTCGACGGGCCCGTCGAGGAGGTGTTCCGCGACATTGAGAACATCGAGGCCACCGACCGGCCGGCGCCACGCTCGGAGGCGACGTTTCGGCCGGTCGTGGCAGTCACCGCCGACACCAACGCGGTCTTTGAGACATCAGTCGGCATCATCCACCGGATCAACGAACGGACGCGGTTCGTCGTTCACGCCGAACGCGGACATCCGCAGGTAGCTGACGACGACGTCGCGACGCTGGTCACCGAAAACCTGCACGCGACGGTCGACCTGGACACCGACCGATTCGGCGAGGTATTCGACGAGGTTGAGGAGCGCCGGTTCGGGCAGACGCAGACCGCGTACAAGGAGTGGGCCGTCGACCGCCTCCAAGACTTCCACACGACGACGGTGACCTACACCGGCGACAACAACGTCACGTACAACAAGACCTGCGAGCCGAACCGCTCGGACATCTCCGTCCAGTCGATCGAGCCAGTCTACCTGCCTGAGGTGCGGCATACGACTGATCTCAAAGAGTACACCTATCCCTACGAATACTATGCGGCGGGCCCCTCTCGGGTCACCGCGGAAGACGGGATCCATCGCTGCGTCCACTGCGAGACGAACGGGGCCGACGAGACGTACACCTACTGTCCCAACTGTGGAGCGATCGCCTGCGACAGCCACACCAAGACCGAACGGCTCGAAAGAGAGCCGATTTGTACAGGCTGTGCAGTGACCGAACGATTCGCGCTGAAGACGAAGTACTTCTACGACGAGGAGAATCTCGAGGCGTTCCGCGAGGAGTACGCCGCCATGCCCATCCACGAGAAGGCGATGGAGAACAAACTCTTGGCTGGGGCGAGCATGGTTGCGACGCTGGTAGTTGTCGTCGGGCTACTCGTCATCGGCGGTGTTGTGTAGATTACGAGAGTCTCCAGATTGAGGAGCCCAAATCAGTCGGGCGCGTAGGCATCCTCAATATAGTCACGAAGTTCCTCGGGCGTCGTCCACGTGTACGCACGGTCCACCCGCTCCATCGAGAGGAGATAGTGTGCAAACATCCCGTCGTAGACCGCGTACTGTTCCTCCTCAGTCTCGTAGGTTCGATAAAACGCTCGCATCCGATCCCGATAGGTCGGCTGATCGATGTAGCCCGCTTCCCACGCGTGCCCTCCCTGGGAGTGTTCGTACACCCCCACGATATGATCCGCGTAGCTGACCAGCAGCTTGAATTTCGACGTAAAGAACTCTGACACATCCAGAATATCGTCCATCAGGAACGCGTCGACCCCGTCATCGGAGTTCGAGGCTGCGGCATCGCTCGCGAGTTGGTCGCGAACAGCCTCCAATCGTGGTCGCTCCTCCTCACCGTAGGAACCGAGAACGAAGTAGGACGTGTTGTTGATGAATCGTCCGAGGTCCTCGTGCATCGCGGTCTGGATCGCCTCGACCCGTTCGGGTGTGAGCGTCTCGCCCGGCTGGTCACCCAATTTGTCGATGACTGCACGGGTAGCGTCGTCGTTGGTCATACTGGGCACCAGTCACCACCGCCACCTAACGGTACGGAAATACGACCGGAAGTGGAATACCCAAGCACTCTGGCTACCACTTCGAAGTTCACCGAAATGGTTATCCGGCCGGGGGACAAACACCCATACATAATGTCCCGGCCTGACGCCACCCCGCTCACGCCAGCCGAGAACGCGGCCGGCCTCGATCCGATCGCAGCGTTGGGTGCCCTCGACGACACGACCCGCGCGAATATCATCGGGACGATCGTCGGTCATCCGAAAGGGGCGCCCTCGAAGAAAGAACTCGAATACTACAATCCGAGCGTCGCAGCGTCGACACTCACCGACCACCTCATCCGGTTGGAGGAGGTGGGACTGATCGAGGTCGTCGAACGGGACCGCAAGGGGCTCGAACGGGGGCTTCCCTACCGATTCTTTCAGCTTACCGACGCCGCCCGCGAGCTGTTCGACCAAAACAACCTCTTCGAGCCCGGCGCATACCGAGAGCTGTTCGCCGAAGTCGAGAAAACAGACGAGATCAAAGCCGCCGAAGCCGTCGACCGTCCAGATGAACGGAACTGAAATAGACCGCGGAGCGTGCGTTTTGCTGAACGGAGAGCTCGACATTCGAGATATTCTGGAAATGTAACCAGCGCAAAGCCCACAATGGAGATCAGTCTCGATTTCGATTCAGAACAGATGAATCGTAACAGAAGGCACGCATCAATTCCATCCTCCGAGGCTGTGCGCTGCCCACTATTTCGGCGTAGCAAAGCACAGTTCAACTCCGAATTAGAGACGGTGGGGGAGGCTTAGAAACGACTGGTACAACAATCGAGAAAGAGAATGTCTGGAGAGGTGCTAAGAGATGGTTGACAAACGAATGTCCCTCACGTTTTCGGTAAGGAGGCTCTGTTAAAACCCTCATCCCGTCTTGCGGTTTTGTCTAACAGAGAGTTTCAGCCGCTTTGCTCGTGAACAGTTCGGGGGGCTTCTTTTGAATGTCATCGACAAAGGGTTTTCAACAAGGCCCCCGCAGTCAGTCATTGGAGGACATCACGTATCTACCCTCTTTTCGTGGGTCACAGAGTACTCATCAGCCATCGAAAGGATGCTGAAACCGAAGTACGAATTCGCAATTTCTTGCAAGGCTAATATGTCGGAGTCGCCAGAAAGGACCGTGTTGACGCTGTTCTCATTAATCACCTGTGTCGCATCAACGATGATCGATAAATCGGGTTCACAAGGGGATTTCTCCGGGAATTCTTTCCATTTCCGCTTGTCCTCATCAGCAACGTGATACTTGGAATTATGGACTTTAACTTGCTCTGCCAAGTTCTGTTTCATCACGTCTGAAGCGCGGAGGATCTTGTCGATCAATTCTGAAGCGAACTCGTTGACGTACTGCCGGGTAATTGCTTTGTCAGAGAATTCTTTCTCAAACTCGCCGCGCATCTGAGGCTCTGCCTGTTCTCGTATCTCGAAGGTCTCGATGAATTCTTGCACCACGTTGTCCAGCGTTAACTCCTCATCCGACATCCGTCGGACCGTACCACGATACTCTCGGTAAGGTTTTGACAAACGCTTTCGGATCCTGCCGACCAACCCCTGGTCATTCGACCAATCAATATCCAATTCATTGGGGTTGTCCGGTGGCTGACGGAAAGGACGTGGACTACAACAATATTCGTAGACGACGAGATCGCTCGCATGAATCTCGTGCCCGTTATCGTACGCTGGTCGGGCTTCTCGGAACCATCGGTCGCTGTAAAATGTCAATCCGAGCAGGACATTGGTATCTACGAAGAGCTCGCGTTTCATAAGTATCTCCTATAGGGATTCCAAAATAGGTTCAATCACGGCGTCTGTCGTAGCGGTGAGATCGTCATTACTTTCGTCGAAGCGGTCATCGAGTCCATCTCGTTCTAACCTTCGTAACAGACTTCGACGTTCTTCGAGTTCTGCTTCAAACGAAGTGATCCCGAGAGCTTGCAACACTTCGTCTTTCGTCATATTATAATGGTGTTTCTGTGCCACGCTGAGTGTGAAGATACCCCAGAATACCGTATTCACATCATGTAATCGGTCTACGTTCTGTAACCCCATATCGAGTTCGCGGATCATCGAGAAGTACCATGTCGAAATGTCAGTCTCGTGTTGAGGGAACTCCGAAACAGGGAATGAGTCGTATACTCGCTCGATCTTGTCCTCGATTTCTTCGCGGATCGGCGTATTATCGAAGAAGGGATTGTAGTTGTCCTGAAGCCTGCTGATTTGTTTATCCAGTTCTCTCCAGTGACGGAATACTTCGTATGGGGCGTCCTTGTAGGTGAGATCGGTGATTTCCTTGAGAGACGAACTGTAGTACTTTTCAAGCACCATTTCGGCAACATTGTTCACCGTTTCTTCCTCATCAGAATCCAAGCTAGGGGAAGACGGTTCTGAAGTACTCGATGTGGGCTGTTGGGTCAATACACCATACCTGTACCAAAAGTACGGGATTGAGAGATCTACTCCACGGTCTTGTGAGTGCTTATAGACCAGGTAAGAGAGTTTGTGAATGGCCTTGTCGGGTAAGTCCTCGTAGATGTGGTTCTCTTCCAGGAATTCCCTGATGAGACTCAATTGGCCATTTCTCATAATAGAGCCTTCTAACTACCCACATTTAATGGTATGGGGAAACCCGCATGGTAGGTGACCTGCAAGTTTTAAGACTTAACACTGGTTCTACTGGCTTGTGCCGGTTCGTCAAGGAAACAGACGGGAGACCTCATCTCAGAAGGGAAGTGACTACAGCGACGCCGTTATTGAGTTTCAGAACCACCGCGGGTACTTCCTTGACACACGAGCCGAAGATTCAGGCGAAGCCGAAGATTTAGTGTTCATCCCCAAAGCAGGCAATCGGTCTAAAGTGGTGGCAGAGGTGAAGTACCGCTCGTCGGAAAAGAGCGGGCTAAGCCCAAACGATTACGTTGAGGAGTTCGCCAAACGGTTCTATCAATGGTCGGAAGGCGCGTACCGTGGGTACGAATTTAATCTATTCGCATCAAAATCAGCGAACGAGCAGCTGTGGCTGGACTTATTTAAGCGCTTGAAGGACGACGCAGTGAAGTCGTTTTTCGAGAAGATGAAGGAGGAGTCTGAAGGGGCGTACCAGTCATTTCTGGATAAGCACGATTCCAGTCGGTTCAAACGATTCTTGGAGAACTCTTACATCTGGATCGACTACGAAATCGGCGATTTTGAGAGAATCATTAGCCGGAACGAAGAGACTGGTGAGTACGGGTACGACCCATACGCGATCAACTACGCGCCGGTTCGTGAATCGGGGATTCATAAATCGAACCTGCTCCAAGTCGTTGAATTGCCGCCTGAACTCTACAGAGTGCCTGCAGCGGATGGAGTAACTACGAAGAAATTCTACTCACACGACCCACACGATGTTCTACCCATTCATTACCATAACAACGAGATCTACAGCCTCGTGCATCCGGACGAGTTTGATGAAGAAACAAGCAATATGTGCTCTGAGGGCTCGTTCGAGGCGACATCACTCAGAGAATTTGCGGTGAGAAACCCTTCAGAGACAGAGGTCAACATTTCGAAGGTATTAGTTCGAGGTATCGTGACAACTATCGCTAATCGAATAGGTGCCGAGGTAAACCGGGAAAGACGCGACACTCGCGTGTACATGAGACACGAAGATGAAGACCTCAAAGTCAATGGAAAGTGGGTGACGCAACAGCTTGATACAGGGGAGGTTCGGCACCGTTCAGTCACCGTCTTTGTGAAATTCTTCACTGAGCACTACTATCTCGGCCTCTACCCGACAACGGAATTCACCAAAGATGGTCAAGAGTTAGTTTCTGGACACCGCAAGAAGTACCTCTCAGATCGGTTCAACCCGGGGAATTTCCCACAGAACAATCGAAAGAGCAGCACCGTCGAAATCTGGTTATCAGAGCTGGCCTTGGAACAATCTCTAACCCGATTCAAACTGCCGAGCAACCTCCAGACAGTACAAATCCAGCGGGTTGAGGATCTCATTCTAGAGGGCGTTCGACCGCCGGAATCAGGTGATGAGCGAAATCAACTCGTTGAAAATCAGTTGAAGGGGGCAATCAATCCGGAGGATACAGAATGACAGAGCAAGGTACCTTCGAGATCACTCGTCTGGAGGAGCCAGAGATCCATTTCAACGGAGGCTCGGACGTTTCTCCGAAGCGTGGGTTGATGGAATACGGACCTCGATTAAAGAATAACGAGCATCAAGCAATCAACGTAGCTGCCATCGGTGATGCCGAATCTATTCGATTGCTTGACGACCTGTTCCTTGATTGGAGCACTGTCATTCACCCCGATTTAGACGACGATAAGATCCGTCCTTGGCGTATCCCATTTCCTGGGTTGAATTCTCGATCCAACCTGAACACATCAATCGCCTTTCCTGAGCGGTGGCGTTACCGTATTCTGAAGGGCGAGATCCGGTCGGTGCAGGCACATAATACGAAGGAAGGGAAGTTCCAAGAGTTCCTGAGTTTAGTTCGAGAGGAGATCGATTGGTTATCGGATGATGACCCGACACCCGACGTCATCGTTGTGTGCATTCCAGACGGAATCATGGAGGAATTACGAGACGGCAAACACGGTGACGTGATTGTTGGTGGGAAAAACCTCCATAGCCAAATCAAGATCGCCGGGATGGAGAATAGCATCCCGACACAACTGATCAAGCCAGAGACGTTGAATACAACGTCTCCGCAGGACAGAGCGACGAAAGCATGGAATCTCAGTCTCGGATTGCTCTACAAGGCGCAACGAGGGCACCCGTGGAAAACTAAGAAGATGGACCACGGTACCTGCTATGCTGGGCTCTCGTTTTACCGTGACAAGGATGGAGATGGGAACGTTGTTCGTGCGGCATTAGCGCACGTGTTCGCCAGGAAAGATTATAACATCATCCAGAGCGAGCCTCTGAAAGACATCTCAGAGGACGAAAACGGGCAACCACACGTCTCGAAAAAGGGAGCTGAGAACATCGCTGAACAGATTGTCAACTACTACAAAAAACGGAACCGCGGCTCGGTTCCTGAGCGGATAGTCATTCACAAGTCCTCTCCGTTTTGGGACGAGGAACGCGAAGGCTTCCAGGCCGGTGCGGAAGAGGTCAGATTGCACGATTATGTTCACATCAGAACCCGTGGGACGGGAGTAAGATTATTCCCGGACGGTGACTTCCCGCCACTTCGAGGAACGCTGCTTTCGATTCCTGATGATAACATACACTACCTTTACACGACAGGGTACGTGCCGGAGGTGGCGACCTATGAAGGCAGCAACATCCCTGAGCCGATTGAGATAAGACCGGACACCCAAACAGAGAGTGATTACAAAACGATCTGTGAGGAAGTCCTCTTCCTCACGAAGCTAGACTGGAATACATCCGATTTCGCGGTGAAAGAACCAATCACGCTCAAAATTCCGCGGAAAGTAAGCGGTGTGATTTCTGAACAGGGGATTAACCCTGTCGAGGCCGACAAACAATACTACTACTACATGTGAAGGCGTTTCGAGGGCACGTCGGCAAGGAAACTTGATTGAAACTTGCTTCTGGAAGGTCGAACTGTCTTCTCAGCGCTGTGCCCGCTGAAAAGTGAGTCGTCATCTCACTATCGTTCGTTTACCTCCCTACTTGGACTGTCTATCGAAATCATCATAAATTTCTGATTGGGCTATTTCGACGACACATTTTTGAAACCCACCTGAGTCCGATAGTCCGTGCCAATTACACGAGCAAAGTCTATCGATTCTCTCTACGAGGAATGCAAGGATTTTGACCTTGTGCTTGTGCCGGATGCGCCGATGGCAAGCGCCCTGAACCGCCGTCTCGACCAACCCCACTTCGGGCCGTTCGCGATCACACCACGGCGCCTCGCTGCTCGACGTCGAGAACAAGCCGAGGACCGACTCGCGTTCCTCGAGATAGTACAGACGACTGATCTCAACTGGAAGGAGGCGTCCTATGCGGTTGGGAACATCCTCCAGTGTTGGGAGTACCAGGGGACGGCTGACGCAGTTCTCGACTACGGACAGTTCGCGACGACGGCCACGCACACCGCTGTCGACTGCATCGCCGAGATGGACACGACGTCCAAGCGCCTTAATGAGTACAGCATCGAGGCTGACACGTCGGTTGCTGTCGTCGGATTCAAGCAACTCACCGAACTCGAACGCTCGATCCTTCCCACAGACTACGAGACGATCGACCCGTTCACCGAGGAGTCGTTCGACCATCCACCCTTCCGAATTCTCGATTCACCGGCCCCAATCGTCGATGTCGTCATCGACACGGTTACACCGGAGAACGCCGGAGACGTGGCTGTTGTCCTCGATGCTGCCAGTCAGTATTCGTCGCTCATTGAGTCGGCGCTGGAAGCCGCAGATATTCCATACTACGGTGGTCCAGGATTCACCGACGATGCACGTCACCGAGCATTCCTGCAGCTCCTCCGAAGTGCGCACGCTGGCCGAGATACGCGAGTTGGCGACGTTCGACCACTCCTCACCCAGCTCGGGATGCCCATCGATATCGAGCACGACGAGAAGCGT
>Ga0207851_100205_pt1 | contig 40539 bp, 39 predicted proteins | sample A23E3SouthBayCA_FD_187747 | JGI IMG/M metagenome (GOLD analysis project Ga0207851, IMG submission 187747) | Aerobic enrichment media microbial communities from Eden Landing Ponds, California, USA - A23 E3 (SPAdes) | ecosystem: Environmental > Aquatic > Marine > Unclassified | place: Emeryville... | reverse complement strand
CTCCACGTTGTCCGCCAGCGGCGTGTTGTCGAACTGCCGCCACAGCCACTGCAGGGGCTTCGAGCGCGCGAACGCGTCCTCGTCCTTCTCGGCGTAGTACTCGGATTCCAGCGTCGCGTTCCGCGGGTCGTAGTTCGCGAACCGCGCGGCTTCCACCGGCGAGACGGCGTCGTCGTCACGCCAGCGCTCGTAGGCCTCGCGATCCCCGTGCAGGTCCACGAGCGTCTCCGTGACCGCGTCCGCGAGCTCCGCGGGCCCGGTGGCGGCCGCGAGTCGGTCGTCCACGGCCGAGACGAACCCGCGGAGCGTCGCCTCCGCGTCGTCCGGGAGGGCGACGTGTCGCTTTGTCATACCCCTACGTCTGCCGCCGGCACTGATATCGGTTTCCGTCCCGACGGGAACCTCCGGTTCACGTGCCGGAAGCTGTGCCAGCGACGAACGCGAGCACCAGTACGACCCCACCGAACAACACTGCTGGCAGGAGGGACATCGTGTCGGCCGCGCCGAACAGCAACCGCGTGAGGGCGACGCCCGCGAGCAGGCTGAGAACCACGAACACGCTCCGGAGGTGGGTGTGGATGGCAGCGAGTCGCTGTGCGACTTCGTCGTCCATGTGTCGTCGGTCGCCGGTCGGCGGCTTCAAGCTTGCTTTGCGTGCCACCGGAACCGCACCCGCTAAGTGCCAGTCCCCCCAAGTGGCTGGCATGCAACACCGCGAACTCGGGAACTCCGGGGTCGAGGTCAGTGAAGTCGGCTTCGGCGCGTGGGTCGTCGGGACCGACTGGTGGGGTGACCGCGACGAGGACGACGCTATCGAGATGGTGGAGTACGCGCTCGACCAGGGCATCACGTACTTCGACACGGGCGACGTTTACGGCCACGGCCGCAGTGAGGAACTGCTCGGCGAGGTGCTCGCCGAACACGGCGACGAGATGACCGTCGCCACGAAGGTCGGCTACGACTTCTACAACAACCCGCAGGCGGGCCACGGCGAACTCCCGAAGGAGATGAACGTGGCGTACCTCCGGGACGCCGTCGAGGGGAGCCTCGACCGCCTGGGCACCGACCACGTGGACTACCTCCAGTTACACAACCCGAACGTGGACGAACTCACCCCGGACGTCCTCGAACTCCTCGACGAACTCCGCGAGGACGGCACGGCGGACGCCATCGGTGTCGCGCTCGGCCCATCGATCGGATGGCTCGCGGAGGGCGAGCAGGCCATCGAGGAGGCGTTCGACGGCGTCCAGTACGTCGGCAACGTACTCGAACAGGACGTCCACAACCACTTCGTGGACTACGTCCGCGAGCGGGACGCCGACACGTCCCTGATTCCGCGCGTCCCGCACTCATCGGGCCTCCTGAACGAGCAGGTGACCCCGGAGACGGAGCTCGGCGAGGGCGACCACCGCGGTTTCCGCCCGGACGAGTGGTACGAGACCGGCTGGGAGAAGATCGAGGAACTGCGATTCTTAGAACGCGATGGGGACCGGACGATGGGACAGGCCGCCATCCAGTGGCTGCTCAGCTTCGACGAGGTCGCGAGCGTCACGCCGACGTTCCGCTCGAAGGCGGACATCGACGAGTGGGCGGCCGCGCCCGACACGCCCGCGCTCAGCGACGCGGAGAGAGACCGCGTCGCAGACCTCTACGCGGACAACTTCGGCGTGGACCGCTTCGACGGCATGAGCCACGAGGACTACCGCACGAGCGTGGACGGCGAGGACCTGCAGGAAGCGGGACTCATCGGGTCGGCTGACTGAACACAACCCGGGTATTCGCCGAGTGAGTGACTCGAAGAGCACGAACGAGGCGATTCACCGCGCGCCTCCGGCGCGCGGCCTTTTATGCGACTTTTTCGAGGCGGGTTCGCGGAGCGAACCCCCGAGCAAAAATTTACGCCAGGAAGACGTGGCGCGGGCGGTCCGCGAGCACGTCGCGGCCCCAGTCGACGGTGTCGCTGAAGTCCTCGGAGCGGAAGAACGCCATGGCGTCCTCCTGAGAGCGCCACTGGCTGGCGATGAACATGTCGTTGTCGTCCTCGACGTTCACCATCAGGTCCGTCTCGAAGTGGCCGTCCATGTCCGCGAGGACGTCGGCGACGGTGTCGAACTTCTCGACGAAGTCGTCGGTGTGTTCGGGTTTGGTCTCGTAGAACATGCCCATCGTGCCGAACCCGGACTCCTCGCCGGCTCGCTCCACGACGTCGGGGAGGTCGGAGAGGAAGCCCGCCGCGGTGTCGGCGGCGCTGGCGGTGTCCCAGATGGAGACGACGGCGCGGCGGTCGGTCTGGCGGCCGTCGTAGACTGCGGTCTTGACGTGGGTGTCGTAGTGGTCGAAGTTCGCGCGGAGGCCATCGACCTCCTCGAAGAGTTCGTCGGCGTCCGCTTCGGAGTACAGGACGGTCGCGTAGACGTCCTCGCCGTGGGGCTGGCCCGCGTAGATGTCGAGGTCCTCGAGTTCGCCCCGGATGTCCTCGTCGCCGCCGTCGTCGCCGTGGGCGTGGTCTCCGCCGCCGTGTGCGTGACCTTCGCCGTGACCCTCGCCACCGTGGTGGGCGCCCTCGGCGTGTTCGTCGCCGTGCGCGTGGCTGGCTTCACCGTGGGCGTGCTCCTCCTCGCCGTGTGAGTGTCCCTCGCCGTCCGGCGTGGGGACCTCCTCCCCGGCCATGTAGGCCGAGAGGTCCTCGGCGGGGAACCGGCGGCCGACGAAGAACTCGCCGAACTCGCCGTACCGCGAGGACGCGGGGTCGAAGCGCATCTCGTAGACGATGTCCTTGATGTCCGTGAGGTCGTCCGCGAACAGCGTGACGCCCCACTCCCAGTCGTCGAGGCCGACGCTGGAGGCGATGACCTGACTGATCTTGCCGGCGTACTGCTTGCCGATTTCGCCGTGCCCCGCCATCAGTTCTGCACGCTCCTCCATCGAGAGGTCGTACCAGTTGTACTCGGGGTCGCGGCGCTTGCTCATCGGGTAGAACGAGACGTACGTGTCCTCGGGAATCTCCGGAGTCAGTTTCCCCTCCATGTAGCGCTTGAGGCCCTCGTCGACGCTCTCCGGGTCCTCGAAGTACTCGGGGCTGGTGTAGCCCGATATCTCGGTGACCGAGACGTACGAGTGGGACTGCTCGGTGTACTCGGCGAACGCCGTTCCCTCGAAGCGGCGCTCGAGTCGCTCCACCTCGTCCAGGGTCTCCCGGAAGTGGACGACGAGCAGGTCGGCCTTGTGGCCGGTGATGGCGAAGACGGCGGAGTCGCCCTCCTCGGCGTCGGCGACGACCTCTCGGTGTTTCAGGAAGTGTTCGGCTTCTTCGAGTGCGGCCTCGCGGTCGCGCTCCGGGGCCTCCCGCCACGCGTCCCAGTCGACGGTGCGGAAGTCGTGGAGCGCGAACCAGCCCTCCTCGGTCTGCGGCGCGTCTACCATGTAGGCGTGTTTGCATTCGCCGTAGAAGGGTTTTCCCAAACGCGCCAGCTACAAACCGAATTTCGTCTCGGGCCGTCCTTCGGCGAGTACCCCGGGCAGGGCCGCGTCCTCTGGCACTTGCTCCGGGGGACCTGGACGTACGGGCCGGTCAAACCGCTCCCGTGGCTCTCCTGAGATAACCGCGACCGAAACGCTTTCCCGCTGAACAGCGGAACGTCCGCCTGAATGCGCAAGAGCGGTCCGCCGAAGGGACTCGTCTCATACCTCGTGCTGGAGCTGCTGGACGAGAAGCCGCGCTACGGCTACGAGATCCTCAAAGAGATCAAGGACATCAGTGGCGGCCACTGGGAGCCCTCCTACGGCTCTGTCTATCCGATTCTGTACAAGTTCGAGGAGGAGGGATTCGCCCAGCGCATCGAGCGCGAGGACGAACCCGACCGCAAGTACTTCGAAATCACCGAGGACGGCCACGAGAAACTCGCGGAGAAGCGCAGCGAGGTCGGCGAGACCGGCGACGACTTCACCGACGTCATCCTCGGGTTCTACCACGTGTTCGCGGCACTCGCGACGGACGAGCGCTTCGAGGTCACGAACCCCGAGCGCGGCGAGGGCTGGCGGTTCGACGAGGAGTTCTCCGCGTGGATCACCGAGCAGGTCATCCGCCACCACGAGTACTACTTCGACGAGTTCGAGCGCGTCGAGGACACCCCGGAGGAGTTCGCCGACCGCATGGGTCTCGACGACGAGTAGCGAGCGGGAGGCCGGACGCGAAAGACAGTCCGCGTCGCCTGTTCGCGCTCTCGCGGCCTAGTTCAGTAACTGCGGCCCGAAGAACATCAACACGAGACTGGCGAGCATCAGCAGCCCGATGCTCGTGGTGATGGTCTGCGTGACCGAGCGGCGGTCACCCACCGGCAGCCGGGACGTCACGGCTTCCGCGACCGTCCGGAGGAGGTGGCCGCCGTCGAGCGGGAACGCGGGGATGCAGTTGAAGAACGCGAGGTTGAGGTTGATCCACCCAGTCCACAGGAGGAGGTTCGCGAACACGAACGTCACCCCGGCGGGGAGCGCGCCCAGCGCGCCCTCCACGACGTAGAAGTTCGTGTTCACGCCAGCGAACCCGGGGAAGTTGAACGCAAGCGTCGGGTCCAGCAGGCTCAACAGCGGGAGGAACAGCGCCGCGAAGATGCCCTGCAGGAAGCCCGCCACGCCGCTCTCGCCGCCGCCCAGCATCATCGAGATTGCCGCCGAGCCGCTGACGTCCCCGGAGACGAGCGCGTGGAAGGAGTCCGCGGGGTACAGCTGGGCGCCGAACCCGGAGACGGCGAGGCCGCTGACGCCCGGCGCGATGACCACGCCCAGGTAGCTCGACCCGTCGCTTTGCTCGCCGAGTTCCACCTCGTAGGTCTCGCGTTCACCGTCGACGTACGCGGCGAGTTCGACGGACTCACCGGGTGGGAGTCCGTCCAGAACCGTCTGTATGTCTGCCCGCGAGGTCACGCGCTCGCCGGCCATCGACGTGACGATGGCGTCCGTCTCCGCGGGCATGCCGTTGTTCGCCGCGGGACCGTCGGGGACGACTGTGACGAACGCGCCCGCCGGAGCGGTGACCGTCGTCCCGTTCGCTGTTTCGAACGTCGCCACTGTGCGGTTCTGGACGGCCTCGTCCAGGCCGACTTCCGTGTAGACGTCGGTGCCGTTGACTGACGCGAGTACGCTCCCCGTCTCGATAGCAGCCAGCGGCGAGTCGGCGGCAACCCCGGTCGTCAGAAGGTGCCGGTCGACCGGCACCTGGTCCCCGTCGGCGCGCGTGACAGTCACGCGGCGGTCGGCGCTGTCCCGCAGCGCGGCCTCGAACTCGGTGTTGTTCGCGACCGCTTCGCCGTCGACGGCTGTCAGCCGGTCGCCCGCGTCGATGCCCGCCGTGGCCGCCGCGGAGTCGCCGTGGACGTCGCCGACGAGGCCGCCGCTGGCGACGCCGACGGCGCCGGCGACCGGCCCGAACAGGAGCGCGAACGCGATCACGACGACGACGAAGTTGTTCGTCACGCCCGCCGCGAACATGCGCGCTCGCGCGCCGCGGTCTGCCCGTTTCTGGCTCTCCTCGTTCGGTTCGACGAACGCGCCGATGGGCAGCACCGCGAGCAGCGCCACGCCCATGGACTCCACCGTGATGCCCTCGACGCGGCACATCAGCCCGTGCCCGAACTCGTGGACGACCATCCCGATGAAGAGGCCGCCGACGATCTCGGGGGCGACCGACAGCGGCATGAAGTCGCTGACGCCGGGGATGACCAGCGCGTTCCGCGGCTGGTTGACGGCCGACGGCTGCGGCGGATTCGCGAGCGTCCCGATGGCGGACGTCACCAGCACGAACAGCGTGCCGGCGGCGACCACGAGCGCGACACCGAGCCCAAAGTTCCCCCACGCTCGCCACGCGCGCTTCGGTTTGGAGAGGCGGTCTAGCAGCTCTTTCCCGCGCTTCGTGTGGAGGGTGACGATGGGCCCCGTCGAGGAGACGAACGACGGAAGGAGGTCGCGGGCCTTCGCCCACGACACGCCTACCCAGTACGCGAGCAGGACGAGAAGGGCGACCGTCCAGAAGTCCATTACAGTGACCTCAGGGGCCACGCGGCAAAAGCCGTTGGGTCTGGGACGCGAACGCGGTGTGTCGGTTCGAGGGCCCGCCAGTCACTGATTGCGGCGGAGTCGCTGGAGGACGAACTCGCGGTCGAGTTTCGCGAGGAACGGTCCGAGTTTCGGGCCCTGGTCCTCGTCGAAGAACAGCCGGTAGCCCGCAGCGAAGAACGAACCGATGTCGACGCCGTGGCGCTTGGCCGTCTCGTAGATCTCGCCCTGGAGGTCCTCGCCCGCGGGCTCCTCGGCCTCGATGTAGTCCGCGAGGTCGTCGAGCGCGGCTTCCGTGTCGGCGTCGAAGTCGTGCTCTGGCAGTTCCGTGCGCTTCAGGTCGTAGTTGAACTCGTTGTCCGTGCGGCGCGCCCACTCGCGGGCGAGCTCGACGCGCTCGAGGGCGGCGTCGACCGCCCACCGCGGCGCGTCCTCGGGGACGTGTCCCTCGCGTCGCGCGATTTCCTCGCGGAGCGCGGGGTCGTCGGTCATCCCGAGCACGGCGGCGAACGTGTACGGGATGCGGATGCGCTGCTCGCGGATTTCGTCGACGAGCAGCGGGTAGACGCGCTCGGCGCGCTCGCGTTCGTCCTCGTCGGTGTCGACCTCGCCGAAGTAGACGGCCTCCATGCGGTCGAACTCGTCGACCAGCTGGTCGAGGCGCTCGATGGAGAAGTCCCGCGCCCGCTGGGGGTCCTTGCTGAAGAAAAAGCGCACGGCCTCTGGTTCGAGCAACCGGAGGACGTCCTGGACGAGGACGACGTGGCCCTCCGAGGAGCTGAACGGCTCGCCGTCCAGCGTGAACCACTCGTAGACCATCGGTACGGGCGGTTCGTCGCCGAGGACGTTCCGTGCGACGTCGACGCCCGAGGGCCACGACCCTTCAGCGTGGTCCTTGCCGAACGGCTCGAAGTCGACGCCGAGGGCGCGCCACTGCGCGGGCCACTCGAAGCGCCACGGGAGTTTCCCGTCCCGAAGCGTCGCCGTGCCCTCGTGGCCACAGCCCTCGATGGTTCGGTCGCCCGCCTCGACGTCCGCGCACTCGTACTCGACGGTGCCGGCGTCGAGGTCGATGGCCGTCACCGCATCCGTCTCCGTGACGTGACCGCAGTTCTCGCAGATCGGGCGGAACGGGACGTAGTCCTCGTCGACTTTCTGCTGGTACTCGCTGAGAACCTCGCGGGCCTGCCCGCGGTTCTCCAGCAGGAACGCCGTGACGTCCTCGAGGTCGCCGTCCTCGTAGAGCGCGGTGTTCGACACCATCTCGACGTCGATTCCGAGCAGTTCCGCGGACTCCGCGATGAGGGTCGAGAAGTGGTCGCCGTAGGAGTCACAGCACCCGAACGGGTCCGGAATCGCGGTGTAGGGCGCGCCGAGGTTCTGTCCGAGGGCGCCCGCGTTCACGTCCCCGAGGTCGACGATGTCGCCGTCGAGGTCCGCGAGCTTCCGCGGGAGTTTGCGGAGCGGGTCGCGGTCGTCGCTCGTGAACACCTGTTTCACGTCGTAGCCGCGCTCCCGCAGGACTTCCGCGACGAAGTACCCGCGAACGATCTCGTTCATGTTCCCGAGGTGCGGAACGCCGGACGGCGAGATGCCGCCCTTGATGACGATTGGTTCCTCGGGGTCGCGGTCGAGAATCCGGTCGGCGGCGGTGTCCGCCCAGAAGCCGTGTTCGTCGCCGAGAATGTAGGGGTCGTCTTGGGGGTGCATCGCTATTCGCCGTCGCCCAGCGCGTCGGGTGCCTCGTTGTCGACCCAGTACGTCATCTGGTCGGTCGTCCCCTCCGGGATGATGTCCGTGCCGTCGTGTTCGCCGTACAGCACGGCGTCGACGATGCGGGAGGGGTCGGTGCCGTCGAGGACGATGGTGCGGACGCCCGACCGCTCGATGAGTTTCGCGGCCAGCAGGTCGACGGGTGCCGACGACCCCGCGCTCATCTCGATGTCGGCGATGATGTCCACGAGGTCGCCCGCGGTCATCTGGTCGAACCGCTCGGCGCCGGCGTCCTCGTTCGGGTCGGCGCTGAACACGCCGGGGACGCTGGTCGCGTACAACAGCAGGTCGGCGTCCGTGTACTCCGCGAGCGCCGCGCTCACGGCGTCAGTCGTCTGCCCGGCCACCACGCCGCCCATCACCGAGACGTCGCCGCGACGGATCGCCTCCCCGGCCTTCTCGTAGTTCTCTGCGGGGCTCGGCGCCGCCTCGCCGCCGAGCGCCGCGATGAGGAGGCGCGCGTTCAGCCGCGTCACGTCGATGCCGATGTCGTCGAGTTCGATCTCGTTCGCCCCGAGTTCCCGGGCCGTCGTAATGTACTCCCGCGCGACACCCCCGCCACCGACGACCGCGCCGATCTCGCAGCCGGCGTCGGTCAGTCGTTCGATTGCGGCGGCGTGCTCCTCGACCCGCTCGTGGGCCAGGTCGGGCGAGAGAACGCTGCCGCCGATAGAAACCACGACTCGCATACTACACCGTGATACCCCCGAAGCGTCCTTAAGGGTTGTCAACCTCGGTCGAAACGGGCGCGAACGGCTGCGTCGGGGTGCGCTCGCTCGCGCTCTCGGCGCCTGCGACTGGACCGACAAGTGAAGGCGGTGGCCGGAGAGGCGTCCGTATGGTTTCGGTCCTCGAACCGGCCGTCCTCCTGACGCTCGCGTGGGTGCTGGCGCTGTTCGTCGTCGGCTGGCGGTACCGCATGGGGTCGCTGCCGCCGACGCGCGCGCTCGTCGTGGTCGCGGCCGCACTGATGTGGCTGGCGTACTCGCTGACTCAGCTCGCGGACTTCCTCGCGTCGCCGTACGACGACGTGCTCGTCGCAGTCGCCACCGTCCTCCTGCTGTCGGGCGCGTCGCTGTTCTGGCGGTGGTGGCGGACGCGGTAGGCGCCGACACCTACAAGCCGCGAGCCCACTCACGTCCGGGTATGCAACTACACGGCATCGTCGGCGCGGCGGCCGACGGCGTCGCGGACCTGCTCGCGGAGCGACTCAGCGATCGCGGCCAGGTCGGCGTGGTCAGGCACGGCGAGACGGACGCCCCTGAGTGGACCGCGTACGTCGTCGGCGACGGGTGGACCGCCGTCGGCGGCGACCGTTCGGTGGACGACATACTGGACGATCTTGCGAGCGACCACGATTACGCCCTGCTCGTCGGGTTCCCGGACGCCGCGCGCGTCCCGCAAATCGCCGTCGGTGACGCGGACGTGGACGATCCAGCGGTCGAACTCGACCCCGGGGATCCGGACCTCGACGCCGCCGTCGAGGCCGTCGAGGCGGCGGACTCCTTCGAGACGCTGTCGTCGCTGGTCGCCGAACTGAAGCAGTCGCCGCGCGCGGACTACGCGGGCGCCATCGCTACGTTCACGGGTCGCGTCCGTGCGCTCGAGGACGAGGACGACGAGTGGACGGAGTCGTTGACGTTCGAGCGCTACGAGGGCGTCGCCGCGGAGCGCCGAGCGACGATTCGCGAGGAACTGGAAGCCCGGGAGGGCGTCCTTGACGTGCGCCTGCACCACCGCGTGGGCCGCATCGAGGCTGGTGAGGACATTGTGTTCGTCGCGGTCCTCGCCGGACACCGCCGGGAAGCCTTCGCGGCCGTCGAGGACGGCATCGACCGCCTCAAGGACGAGGTCCCGATTTTCAAGAAGGAGGTCACCGTGGGCGACGAGTTCTGGAAGCACGAACAGTAAGCCGATCCTACCCACGCGTACACTCAGGACGGCGCGCTGTCACTTTCAGCGCCGATATTCGGCCCGAAATCCGGCACTGGACGGCCAATATACCGTTCACACGTCGGACGAATGTTACAATAGGAGTTAATAGAAATAAAGTCTGGAAACCGTCTATAAAATGTCTAAGCGTATTTAGAAATGTTGTAAAAGGTCCGACTGAACCCGTTTTCCGGTGAAATATCGCGAATCTGCCCGAACGTTCACCCCTTTATAACCACCCGTAGCCAGTAGGCAGAATCGAAGATGAGCGCAACCCAATCCCCCTCCGCCGACTCGGAACCGCAGGACAAGGAAGCCCGCCTGAAGACGTACCTCCGCGAGAAGGCAGACGAGGGCGAGCTCTACTTCAAGAGCAAGTTCATCGCGGACGACGTCGACCTCTCCCCCAAGGAGATCGGCGCGCTCATGGTGAAACTCTCCAAGTCGGCCACCGACCTCGACATCGAGAAGTGGTCGTACACGAGCGCCACCACGTGGCGCGTCCAGCCCGCCTGAACGCCGCACTGCAACGCTCCCGGAAGCCGCCCGAACGCGCTCGAACCGATTTCCGACCGCCCTCCAACGCGGCACGCTGTCATCCCCCGCCCTCCACTCGGCTCACGGTCATCCCCAGACTGCCCTCCAACCCGGATCGGTGGCATCCGTCCCCTGACCGCCCGCTGGCGCTAGCCCTGCCATCCCACGGTTTCCCTCGTCGTTTGCCCCCGTGCTGCTACTAAGTGCTTAAACGGCTGGGAACGTAACCACCTCGTGATGTCGGCACAGCCGCCCGACGGCGCGCCAAGCCCTGACTCCTTCGAGTCGGTCTTCGACGTCTACGAAGTCCGTCAGCAGGACGGTCAGGTACTGTACTTCGGCGACCCGGCGACTGACCGCCAGCGGCTCATCGAGGCCGTCTGGCCGGCGTTCCGGGAGTACGGCTACGAAGTCCGGCTCGCGCGCCGGACCGGCGAGACCGTTCTGGTCGCGGAACCCCACGACACCGGCGACGACGGCGTCCCGTGGACGAACGTCGCGCTGTTCGTCGCGACCCTCGTTTCGACGCTGTGGGTCGGCGCGACGTGGTACTACGTCCAGGACCCGTTCTCGCCGGCTATCCTGCGCGCACTCCCGTTCACGCTCGCGGTGATGGGCGTCATCGGTACGCACGAACTCGGCCACTACGTGATGAGCCGGTACCACGACGTCGACGCCTCCCTCCCGTACTTCATCCCGTTCCCGTCGCTGTTCGGAACGATGGGCGCGGTCATCCGGATGCGCGGCCAGATACCCGACCGTGACGCCCTCTTCGACATCGGCGTCGCCGGGCCGATCGCGGGACTGGTCGCCGCCGTCGTCGTCTCGGTCGTCGGCCTCGTGCTGCCGCCCGTGACAGTGCCGCCCGAGGTCATCAACTCCCCCTCGGCCGTCGAAGTCCAGTTCGCGTACCCGCCGCTGCTGCAGGCCATCGCCGCCGTGCTCGGCGAGCCACTCTCCTACAGCGACCCGGCGCGGTCGATCAACCCCGTCGTGATGGGGGGCTGGATCGGGATGTTCATCACGTTCCTGAATCTCATCCCGGTCGGCCAGCTCGACGGCGGCCACGTCCTCCGGTCGCTGGTCGGCGACCAGGCCGGCCGCATCGCGCCGCTCGTTCCGACGGCGCTGTTCGGCCTCGGCGCCTACCAGCTGTTCGTGGCTGACGTCGGCGACGCTGCCGGAATCTGGATACTGTGGGGCGTTCTCACCGCTGTCGTCACGTTCGCGGGCACCGTCACCCCCGTCGACGACTCGCCGCTGGACCGCCGCCGGGTCGCCGTCGGCGTGCTCACGTTCGTCCTCGGCGCGCTGTGCTTCATGCCGGTCCCGATTCAAGTCATCGGCTGACCGGGGCGTCGCGCCGACCGCTGGCTGCAGGCGCAGTTCTGCCGTCCGGCTAGTGCGTCCAGCCGCGGTCCGGGAGCGCCTCGCCGTCCAGCGTCACGCCGGATTCCGTGACGTCTCCGACGACCGACACCGGAACGTCGGTCGCTGCTCGAACCGCGTCGACGGCGTCCTCGGGGACTGTCGCGACGAGCTCGAAGTCCTCGCCGTACGTCACTGCTGGGTCCAGCGGGTCGTCGACGAGATCTGACAGGTCCGCCGCGACCGGGACGCCGTCGCCGTCCACTGCGAACCCGCAGTCGCTGGCCTCAGAGAGCTGGTGCAGCGAGCGCGCGAGGCCGTCGCTGGAATCCATCATCGCCGTGGCGTGGCCGGCCAGCGCACGGCCCGCCGCGACCCGGGGGCGGAACCGGAACAACTCGTTCGCGAGCTCGGTGTCGCCGTGCTCGAACAGCGCCATCGCGGCGGCTGTCCGCCCCAGCGTCCCCGTCACGACCAGTTTTTCGCCCGCGCTCGCGCCGTCTCGACACACCGGGTCCTCGGCGCGACCGATGGCCGCAGTCGCGACCGTGAACTCGTCGTGGCCGTCCAGGTCGCCGCCGACGTACTCCGCACCGACGTCCTCGCAGACGTCCAGCGCGCCGGTGACGAACGCCGTCAGCGCGTCCGCCTCGAAGTCGGGCGCGCCGTAGACGCCGACCGCCGCCGTCGCGTCACCCCCCATCGCTGCGACGTCCGACAGCGACGCGCCGACCGACCGCCAGCCGGCCGTGTATCGGGTCGTCCCCGCCGGGAAGTCGGTGTCGTCGTGGAGCATGTCGATGGTGAACACCGTCCCGTCCACGACCGCCGCGTCGTCGCCGGCGGCGGAGACGAGGCCGCCCACCAGCGAGAGCGCAGCCCGTTCGTTCATGCACGCCGATTCGTTGCCACCGCCTAAAACGCCGTGGGTAGCGGGAGAGCGGTCTGCCCCGGCAGCCCGCCAAGCAGCCGCTCGCCCCGTCGAACGCCTAACGATGGCTTTAAACGAATCCGACGTGAATTTCGCCCAATGGCAACCCTCTACGACGCCCCTGCGGACGAGCTCGTCGACGAGCTCGCCGAGGAACTCGAGGACCGACTCGACGAACCCGACTGGGCACAGTTCGCGAAGACCGGCACCGGCCGCGAACTCCCCCCCGAACAGGAGAACTTCTGGGCGACCCGCGCAGCCAGCCTCCTGCGGAAGGTCGCCATCGACGGCCCCATCGGCGTGAAGCGACTCGCTACCGCCTACGGCGGCACCAAGAAGGGCTCGAACCGCTACACCGTCGCGCCGCGACAGAGCACGTCCTCCTCCCGGAACATCGTCCGCTCGGCGCTCCAGCAGCTCGAGGACGAAGGCCTCGTCGAGCAACAGCACGACCGCGGCCGCGTCGTCACCGCCGAGGGTCGCAGCCTCCTCGACGAGACGGCGGGCGACGTTCTCGAAGACCTCGACCGCCCGGAACTCGAACGCTACGCCTAACGCGTCCCGCGACCCGCAGGCGTTTCTCCGTGCGTTCGCCGCCACGAAGCCGCGGCGTTACCGGCCAGGTGCGTCAGAATTAACCGGATTCACCTCCAACGTTGCAAGCATGAGTGGCAGCCCCGACGACGACCGGCTCGACGAACTCCGAGAGAAGAAAAAAGAACAGCTCAAGCAACGCAAACAACAGGGGGGCGGTGACCCGGAGGCCGCCCAGCAGGCCCAGCGCGAACAGGCTGAACAGCAGAAGCAGGCGTTGCTGCGCCAGCACCTCACCGACGGCGCACGGAAGCGACTGAACACCATCAAGATGAGCAAGCCGGAGTTCGCCGAGAAAGCCGAACAGCAGATTCTCGCGCTCGCCCAGTCCGGACGCCTCCAGGAGCAGATCGACGAGGAGCAGATGAAAGAGCTGCTCCGAGAGCTCAAACCCGACTCCCAGAGTTTCAACGTCCGCCGCCGGTAGTCGATGCAGCTGGGTTTGCTCTACAGCGGCGGGAAGGATTCGACACTGGCTGCGCTCGTCCTGGAGCGCTTCTACGACATCACGCTCGTGACTGCGCACTTCGGCGTGACTGACGAGTACGAGCACGCGCGCCAGGCGGCCGACGCCGCCGGGTTCGAGTTCAGGGCGCTGGAACTCGACCGCGAGGTCGCGGAGGAAGCCGTCGAGCGCATGCGGGAGGACGGCTACCCGCGGAACGGCATCCAGCACGTCCACGAGGCGGCGCTGGAGGCCGTCGCGGACCTGGACTTCGACGCCATCGCCGACGGCACGCGCCGGGACGACCGCGTCCCGACGGTGTCGCGGGCGCAAGCGCAGAGCCTCGAGGACCGCCACGACGTCGACTACCTCTCCCCACTCGTCGGATTCGGTCGGAACGCCGTCGACCGCATCGTGGACGCGGAACTCGACGTCGAGGTCGGGCCGAGCGAGGAGATTCCGCGCGCCGACTACGAGGCGGAACTCCGCGCCGTCCTCGCCGCGGAGCACGGCGAGGACGCCATCCGCGAGGTGTTCCCGGACCACGACCAGACGTACGTCCACGGCCTCCGCGAGTAGCCCGGGACAGTCGCTGTCTGGCGTCTGTGCGCTTCTCGCCGTCCGCAATCGAATCACTCTTCTCCGGCCGCCGGTTCCGTCAGCGTGAATGGAGACCGGGCTGGTGTACGCGCTGGTCGCCGCCGGCATCTGGGGCGGCTACCTGTTCGCCCTCAAGCGGTTCTTCGCCGGCATTCACGCCGCAGTGCTCACGCTGTTCGTGAACGCCGCTGCGATCGCGTGGTACCTGCCGTTCGCCGTCGCCACGAGTCCCGGCGGTCTGCCCGCGTTTCCGCCGATGGACGCGGGCGCGCTCTCCGTGCTCGCCGGCACCATCCTCATCGGTGGCGCGGCGTTCATTCTCTCGGTGTACGCGCTCGCCGTGGGGGACGTCTCCTACGTCGCGCCCATCGCGAAGATCGTGCCCGTGTTCGTGGTCCCCATCGAAGTACTGGGGTTGCACGCGACCCTGGAGCCGACCGCACTCCTGGGCATCGGCGTCGCGACGACCGCCGTCTACCTCGCGAACTACGAGGGCGGCCACGCGCTGGCGCCGCTCCGCCGCGCCGTCCGGTCGCGGCCCGCGCAGCTCGCGCTCGTCTCCGCGATGCTGTACGCGGTAAGCGACGTCGGTCGTCGCCTCGTCCTCGACGGGTTCACGTTCCCAACCCGGCTCTGGGTGCCGACGTTCCTCGGCGGCGTCGCAATCGCCGTCACCCCGCTCGCGCTCCGTCGCTGGCCCACGGGCGGCGTCCGCCAACACCTCCCGCTCTTCGTGGTCGCCGGAACCGGGGTCGCCGTGGGCGAACACATCACCGCGCTCGCGTTCGCCAGCGCCTCAGCGAGCATCGTCTCGACGCTGATTAACGCGCAAGCCATCGTCGCCGTCCTGCTCGGCTGCCTATTGCTCGGGGAACCCGGCCTGCGGCGCCGCCTGGGCGCCGCAGTGCTGGCAGTCGCGGGTGTTGGCCTGATCGCGATTTGAGATGGGTCCCTGCAATCTTGACACCGGTCGTTGGCGGGGCATTCGAGGAGTAGACACACGCAGTGAGTTGTCGTACAGAACCACGCCACAGCGAGACACGGAACGGAAGCATTCAAGCGCGGGACGGGCGAACGACGCTGTATGTACGAGCGACTCAAGGGATTCCGCGATTTCTACCCCGAGGACATGGGGCCGCGCCGCGAGGCGATGGACGCCCTGGAGGGCGCCGCCGAGCGGTACGGGTTCCGGGAGATCGGGACGCCGGCGCTGGAGTCGACGCAGATGTACGTCGACAAGTCCGGGGAGGGCATCGTCGACGAACTCTACTCCTTCACCGACCAGGGCGGCCGTGACGTCGCGCTCACGCCGGAGCTGACGCCGACGGTAGCCCGGATGGTCGTGGCGAAACAGCAGGCGCTCTCGAAGCCCATCAAGTGGTACTCGACGCGCGCGTTCTGGCGCTACGAGGAACCCCAGCAGGGCCGGTTCCGGGAGTTCTACCAGACGAACGTCGACATCTTCGGGTCCAGCGACCCGCGCGCTGACGCCGAGGTGCTGGCGGTCGCGGCGGACGGCCTGACGAGTCTCGGCCTGACGAGCGACGACTTCGAGTTCCGGGTCTCGCACCGGGACATCCTCGGCGGCCTCCTGAACGCCTTCGACGCGGACGTCGACACCCAGGACGCCATCCGCGTGGTGGACAAGCGCGAGAAGATCGAGTACGGCGAGTACCTCGACGGTCTCTCGGCGGCCGGCCTCTCCTACGAGCAGGCCGAACAGTTCGACGACCTCCTCACCGGCGACGACCTGGACGCGCTCACGGAGTTCGCGGGCACCGAACGCGTCAGCGACGCCGTCCGGAACCTCCGGAACGTCCTCGCGGCCGCCGACGACCTCGGCGTCCGCGAGTACTGCGACGTCTCGCTGACGACCGCGCGGGGGCTGGACTACTACACCGGCGTCGTCTTCGAGTGCTTCGACGCCACCGGCGACATCGGGCGGTCGGTGTTCGGCGGCGGCCGCTACGACGACCTCATCGAGGAGTTCGGCGGCCAGCCCACGCCCGCGGTCGGCGTCGCACCCGGGCACGCGCCCCTCAACCTCCTGCTGGAGCGCGCGGGCGTCCTGCCCGAGAGCGACCTCACCACGGACTACTACGTCCTCCAGGTCGGCGACACCGAACAGGAGGCCGCGCGCGTGGCTGGCGACCTGCGGGACCGCGGCCACGTCGTCGAGACGGACGTCTCCGACCGGAGCTTCGGCGCGCAGATGAACTACGCCGACAGCATCGGCGCCCGGACCGTCGTCATCGTCGGCGAGCAGGACCTCGCGAACGGCGAAGTCACGGTCAAGAACATGGCGTCCGGCGACCAGACCACCGCGCCGTTCGCGGACTTCCCCGGCGACCGCGACGAGCCACGCCTCGAGGACTTCGCCTGAGGGATGGTCCGCCGCGCGTTCCGCGTCGCCTACGACGGCCGCCCGTACTACGGCTTCCAGCGCCAGCCGGACGTCACGACCGTCGAGGGCGAACTGTTCGGCGCGCTCCGCCGCCTCGACGTCTTCGAGGGTGAGAAGCCGCCGGGGTACGCCGCAGCGGGGCGCACTGACGCGGGCGTGTCGGCGCGAGCACAGACGATCGGGCTGGACGCCCGGGAGTGGCTGACGCCGTCCGCGATGAACGGCGAACTCCCGGACGGAATCCGCGTCTGGGCGTCCGCGGACGCGCCCGCTGACTTCCACGCCACGCACGACGCGAACTGGCGGGAGTACCGGTACTTCGTGTTCGACCCGGACGCCGACGAGGACCGCGCGGCCCGCGCGCTGGACCGCCTGCTCGGCGAGCACGACTTCCACAACCTCACGCCGGACGACGACCTGACGACCCGGGAGCTGTCCGGCGGCCTCGTCCGCGAGGACGACTTCCTCGTGGTGACGCTGCGCGCCAGCGGGTTCTGCCGTGAACTCGTCAGGCGCGTCGTCTCGCTCGTGCTGGAGGTCGCGGCGGGCGAGTCCGTCGACCGCATCGAGCGCGTGCTCGGCCCCGAACCGGTCGACGGGCCGGACGGTGTCGCACCCGCTCCAGCCGGCCCGCTGGTCCTCCACGACGTCGACTACGACCTCGAATTCTCGACGGAGCCGCGGGCGGCCGCTGCCGTCCGGGACTCGTTCACGGCGCTGCACGAGGAGCGGCGCGCGCTCGCCCGGGTCGCCCGTCACGTCGCCGACGAGGTCTGAGCCAGGTTCCCGTCGCGCCGCGGACGATTAGCGCAGTCAGTTGTCAGTCCCAGTGCGCCGGCCAGACGTCCGCGGCTTCCATGCCCGGCCGCATCCCGGCGTCCGCGAGCGTCTCGTGGAGCGCGTCGTCGTCGGGGCGCGGGACGTCGCGGGCGGCGAGTTCCTGGACGAGCAGCGCGGTGAGCATCCCGTGCTCGCGGATGTTCCGGGAGTCCGCTTTGTCCCGGGTGTCGGCCGTCGTGTGCCCCCAGCCGCGGCCGCGGTCCGGCGTGACGCTGTGTAACTGGGTAGCTGGGGCGCCGCGCCGGAGGAACGGCCAGTGGTCGCTGTACGGATGGAGGACGTCTTCGACCGCTATCGGGCGGTTCGCGCGGTCGCTGACGTCGTCGAGAACGTCAGCGAAGGCGTCTGTGCCGTGCGTGAACGCGCGCAGCGTCCGGTAGCGACCAGCGCCGTCCACGTTCACGACGGCGCGCACGGAGTCGAGGTCGAGGCCGGTGGCGACCGCTGTCGACCCGAGCAGTCCGACTTCCTCGGCGCCGACCGTCGCCAGCCGCACCCGGGAGTCGAGGTCGAGATCGGCGAGCACGCGCGCCGCGGCGACGAGCGTGGCGACCCCACAGCCGTTGTCGAGCGCGCCCTCCGCGACGTCGTGGGCGTCGTGGTGAGCGAGCACGACGACCTCGTCGTTCGTCTCCGGTCCGAGGACGCCAGTGGTGTTGGCGCCCGTCCCTGATTCCGTGGCGGCGTCTACGGAGAGCGTGACGCGGCCGTCGCGGTCGGCGTACTCCCGGAGCCACTCCCCAGTCTCTTTGGACACGCCGACAGCCGGAATTTCGGCCTCGCGCCCGAACCGGAGCGCGCCCGTCGGCGGCAACTGGCCGTCCCTGTGGTTGTAGAAGATGAACCCCGCGGCGCCCGCGTCGACGGCGTACCCGTACTTCTCCATGCGGTGGACGAACCGGCCGTCTGCCGGGCTGTCCGTGGACGCGAGGACGACCGTGTCCGAGAGGCCCGGGTCGACCGCGGGGCTGCGGTCCGTTCCAGCTGCCGTGCTCCCAATCGCTTCCGCCGTGGCGCTGCCGCTCGCTCCGTCCGCGGCGTCGGGTTCCGTCGCCACGCCCTGGAAGTCTTCTTTCGTCCCGTGCCCGACGTCGACCAGTGGCGCGCCCTCCACGCGACCCGGGGGCGAGTACGGGAGCGCGAACGCCTCGAACTCGCGGCGCGCTGGCTCTGTGACGGCCAGCGAGCAGTCCCCGCGCCGCCACACCGGCAGGTCGAATTCGGTCGTAGTGACGTCTCTCGCGCCCGCGTCGGCGAGCGCGTCGGCGGTGAGTTCGGCGGCCCGCCGTTCGCCCTCGTGGCCGGCCATCCGGTCGTCGAGTTCGGTCAGCGCCGTCAGGAGCGCCCACGGGGCGTCGTCCTGCCAGGCGCGTCCGAGCGCTCGCGCCAGGTCGTCTGTCACAGCCACTGGTACGCGCGCCCGCCGGGAAAAACTACGGGCGGATTCGGGGTTGGGACGCTCCCACGACCAACGACCAGGTAGAGCCAAGTGGCTGCCTTCCCGACGGCCGGTCGTGAACCTCGAGGACGTACTTCCGGGTGGGGTGGGGCGGCTCCCGTCCGGGTCACGGAACGCAATCACTGATGTGGGCGGCGTGACCGTCGGCCACCGGACGCTCGCCGAGCCAGCCGCGGTGAACACCGGTGTGACGGTCGTGGAGCCGACCGACGCCGTCGCCTTCGAGCAGCCGGTCAGGGGGAACGCGTTCGTCCTGAACGGCTTCGGGAAGTCGACGGGCCTGATGCAGCTCCGTGAACTCGGTACGCTAGAGACGCCGCTGGCGCTCACGAACACGCTCGACGTCGGCACCGCCGCGTCCGCGCTCGTCGACCACACCCTGGAGGCGGCGGGCCCGGACGTCAGGTCGGTGAACCCGCTCGTCCTGGAGTGCAACGACGGCTACCTGCACGACATCCGCGGCCGGCACGTCTCTGCGGCGGACGTCCACGCGGCCCTCGACGCTACGGGCGAGTCCGTCGCGGAGGGCGCCGTCGGGGCCGGCCGGGGCATGACGGCGTTCGGGCGGAAGGGCGGCATCGGCACTGCGTCGCGGCGGGTCGAGGTAGCCGACGAGTCCCGGACTGTGGGCGTGCTCGTGCTCGCGAACTTCGGGCGCCTCCGGGACCTCCGCGTCGGCGGTGTGCCGGTGGGCCAGCGGCTCGCGGCCGAGTCTGCTGCGGGCGATGCGGCACCGGGAACCGACGACGGCAGCATCGCGATGGTCGTCGCGACCGACGTCCCGCTGACAGCCCGGCAGCTCAGCCGGGTGGCGAAGCGCGTGCCGCTCGGACTGGCGCGGACCGGCGGCTACGCCCACCACGGGAGCGGCGACCTCGCCGTCGCGTTCAGCAACGCGCCGCGCGACGCCGACGCCGCTGGGGACGCGGCGCTCGACCCCCTGTTCGAGGGGACTGTCGACGCCATTGAGGAAGCCATCTTGAGCGCACTGTTCGATGCCGAGCGCACGGAGGGTCGCGACGGTCACGTCGTGGACGCGCTCGACCCGGCGGCCGTTAAGGACGCCCTGGGCAGCTATCCCTGGGCGTGACGCCGGGCGACACAGTCGCTCGATTCGAGGGCCCTTTTCACGCCGGACCGGCGGCGAGGACGGCGCTTTTTGCCAACGCTTAACCGACCTGACGCGAAGCACAGTTGTATGAGCAGCGTTCCCGACCGAAGCGAGCTCTCCGAGCAGCACAAGTGGGACCTGGAGAGCATCTACGCGACCGACGACGACTGGGAAGCAGCGTACGACGACGTCGAATCGAAACTCGACGACCTCGAGGCATTCGAGGGCCGGCTGACGGAGTCCGGCGACACGCTCCTCGAGGCCCTGGAGCTCCGCGACGAGGTCCACCGCGAGGTCGAGAAAGTCTCCTCGTACGCCCGGATGCGCTCGGACGAGGACACCCGCGACCAGCACTACCAGGCGCTGCGCGCACGAGCGTCCAGCCTCCTCGCGGACGTCTCCAGCGCGACGTCGTACTTCGAGCCAGAGATCCAGGACTGCACGCGCGAGGAACTGCAGGCCCTCGTCGACGAGGAGCCCGAACTGGAGACCTACGAGCACTACTTCGACGACGTCCTCCGGATGAAGCCGCACACGCGCTCCGCGGAGGTCGAGGAACTGCTCAGCGACCTCGGCGAGGTGTTCGGCGCGCCCAGTGACGCGTACAACATGCTCACGGACGCGGACCTCGAGTTCCCGACCGTGGAGGACCCCGACGGCGAACCCGTCGAGATCTCGCAGGCGAACTTCACGAAACTCCTGAAGACCCCCGACCGGGAGTTCCGCCAGACCGTCCACGAGGAGTTCTTCGAGACGATGACCGGCGTCCGGAACACTATCGGGTCCACCCTGAAGAACCAGGTGAAAAAGGACGTCAAGCTCGCCGAGGCGCGCAACTACGACACCGCTCGCGAGGCCGCCCTGGACGACGCGAACATCCCGACCGACGTCTACGACAACCTCGTGGACACGGTCGACGACAACCTCGACAAACTCCACCGGCACACGGACCTCAAGCGCGAGGCGCTCGGCGTCGACGAGGTGAAGATGTGGGACCTCTACATGCCCATCGTCGACTCCGAGAGCCCCGAGGTCGGCTACGAGGAGGCCAAAGACCACGTCGTCGAGGCCGTCGCGCCGCTGGGTGAGGACTACCAGCGCCGGGTCGCCGAGGGCCTGGAGTCCCGCTGGGTGGACGTCTACGAGAACCGCGGGAAGCGCTCGGGCGCGTACTCCGGCGGGGCGTACGACACCCAGCCGTTCATCCTGATGAACTACCAGGACGACATCTCCTCGATGTTCACGCTCGCCCACGAACTCGGGCACAGCCTCCACAGCCAGTACACCAGCGAGGAACAGCCGTACGTCTACTCGCAGTACGAGATCTTCGTGGCCGAGGTGGCGTCCACCGTCAACGAGGCGCTGCTCGTCAACCACCTCCTCGATACGGTCGAGGACGACCACTTCCGGAAGCACATCCTCAACGAGTACCTCGAGCGGTTCCGGTCGACGCTCTACCGGCAGACGCTGTTCGCGGACGTCGAACAGCGCCTCCACGAACTCACTGCGGCGGGCGAGGCGCTGACGCCGGACCGCGTCGACGAGGTGTACGGCGAGCGGAAGGCGGCCTACTACGCGAACGCGGACGTCGACGAGCACATCGAACGCGAGTGGATGCGCATCCCGCACTTCTACTACAACTTCTACGTCTTCCAGTACTCCACGGGCATCTCGGCGGCCGTCGCGCTCGTCCAGGACATCCTCGAGGAGGGCCAGCCGGCCGCGGACCGCTACCTCGAGTTCCTGGAGCGCGGCTCCAGCGAGTACCCCCTGGAACTGCTCCGGGAGGCCGGCGTGGACATGTCCACGAGCGAGCCCATCGAGCGAGCGCTCGACGTCTACGACGAACGCCTCGGCCAGGCAGAGGACCTCGTCTGAGGTCGGAGCGACCTGACGGCGGGGTTTGACCCTCGCCTGGGGTCGCGCCGACCTGTCGACGCCGTTGGACTGCGTCTGCGGGGGGTGGGACGTGAACGGCAGCATTTCACTCGGCCCTGGCAGCACGTTCCGCGACCCACTCTCGATTTCGGCAAATTTCTCCAGAACCACCAGTAGCGGCCCGCTTTGTCTGACACACGACCGCCGGTAGGCATTCCGCCGACCCAAAGGAACTTCTACGCCGAGCCCCTAGCACCGCCAACGAATGTCGCGTAGTCCCTCACTGCCGGACCGGCCGACGCTCGACGTCGACCCCGAGCTGACGCCGGAGGAACACCTCGACGCGCTCCAGGACCACTACTCTGAGATTCTCGACGTCCACGAGCAGCTCCAGGAGCAACTCGAGAACGTCGAGTCGCGTCGTGAAGAGCTCCGCGAGGAGGTCAACCGCCTCCAGCGGGAGAACGAGACGCTGAAGACCGCGTCGCTGTACCTCGCGACGGTCGAGGACCTCCCCGAGGACGACAGCGCCGTCATCAAGCAGCACGGCAACAACCAGGAGGTGCTCACGGAACTGTCGCCGCGCCTCGCGGACAAACTCGAGGTCGGGGACCGCGTCGCAATCAACGACTCGTTCAGCGTGCAGCGGCTGCTGGACGACGAGACGGACGCCCGCGCACAGGCGATGGAAGTTGACGAGTCGCCGGACGTGGAGTACGACGACATCGGCGGTCTCGACGAGCAGCTCCGGGAGGTCCGGGAGGCCGTCGAGGACCCGCTGGTCAACCCCGAGAAGTTCGAGAAGGTGGGCGTGGAGCCGCCGAGCGGCGTGCTCCTGCACGGCCCGCCGGGAACCGGAAAGACGATGCTCGCCAAAGCGGTCGCGAACCAGACCGACGCGACGTTCATCAAGATGGCCGGCTCCGAGCTGGTGCGGAAGTTCATCGGCGAGGGGTCGCGGCTCGTCCGCGACCTCTTCGAACTCGCCGACCAGAAGGAGCCCGCGATCATCTTCATCGACGAGATCGACGCCGTCGCCGCGAAGCGCACGGACTCCAAGACGAGCGGCGACGCCGAGGTCCAGCGGACGATGATGCAGCTGCTCTCGGAGATGGACGGCTTCGACGAGCGCGGGGACGTCCGCATCATCGCGGCGACGAACCGCTTCGACATGCTGGACTCCGCGATCCTCCGGCCGGGCCGCTTCGATCGCCTCATCGAGGTGCCGAATCCGACCGTCGAGGCCCGCGAGCGCATCCTCGAGATCCACGCCAACGACATCAACGTCGCCGAGGACGTGGCGTTCTCGGAGCTCGCCCGGAAGACCGAAGAGTTCTCCGGCGCTCAGCTCGCGAGCCTCGCGACCGAGGCGGGGATGTTCGCCATCCGGGACGACCGCCAGGAGGTCCGCCGCGAGGACTTCGACGCCGCCTACGAGAAGCTCGTCGCGGAGGGCGAGGACGGCGACTTCCGCGCGAGCTACCCGAGCTACATCCAGTAGCCGTCGGTCGTTATACCGTGACTCAGTGGTGTTTCGGCGGCAATCCGGGCGATTTTCGGGGCACGTCTCTCGAGTGTTCGACCGGCCGGTACCCGCGAGGGTCTCGCCGCAGCAGTCGGTCACGTATGGAAGTGAACAGCGTCTGGTCACCTGTCGATTAGAAGGCTCTTGTGTCGGCGCGGCGGAGGTGGCGGTATGACAATCAGAGTGGCCTGGGGAACCGGGTCGGGCCCGACCGGAATGGCCGCCTACGACGCGGCGCTGGCCGACGCCGGCCTCCACAACTACAACCTCGTGTCGGTTTCGTCGGTGATTCCCGCCGACGAGGACGTGACGGCAGTCGGAACTGCCCCCGATCTGGGGCCGGCCGGGAACCAGCTGACTGTCGTGGAAGCGCACGCGAACGCCGCCGGCCCACGCCACGTCAGTGCCGGGCTCGCGTGGACCGACAGCGAGGCGGGCCCGGGGCTGTTCTACGAAGTGGCCGACGAGACGGACGCCGCGGACGTCGAGGCGCGCGTTCGCACTGGAATCGAGGCCGGGATGGAGTTGCGGGACTGGTCGTTCCGGGAGCCGACGGTGCGCACGGTGAGCACGGACGCGGACCCCGGCGAGTACGCCGCCGCAGTCGTCGTCGCAGCGTACGGCCAGAGCACGCCGATTTCGGGGGCGGACTCGTGGTAGTACCAGGGGACGCCGTCGCCCCGGTCCCCGAATCGTCTCCCAACAGATAAATAGCCGTTTGGCCAATCATTACAACTGAAACAGGACAGATGTACGCCACAACACCCAGCCGCCTCCCCCGGCTCACCGCGGTCCGAGCGCGGTCTGCGGCCAGGACAGCCACGACTCGATAGCGCGTACCTGTGTCTCTCGAGCCCATTCGTCCCCCATGACATCCAACTCGCTCTCTCGGCGTGCCTTCCTCGCGTCCGCCGTTTCGGCCTCCGTAGCGGGCTGTAACGGCGTCCAGTACCGGGACCGCTACGAGCCCGGAGAGCGGGTGTCGCTCACCGTGAGCGCGCCACCCGCTGACGACGACGAAGCCGCGACCACCATCGCGCGCACGCTCACCGACCGGTTGTCGTCGCTGGGGGTGGACGCCGTCTTCGAACCGAAGGGCCGGTCGCAGCTCTATCTGGACGCCCTCATCAACCACGACTTCGACGTGTTCGTCGGGCGCTACCCCAATCTCACGCACCCCGACGCGCTCTACCCGCTGTTGCACTCGTCGTTCGCGCCCGAACCCGGCTGGCAGAACCCGTTCGGCGTCACGAGCGTCGCCATCGACGACGCCCTCGAAGCGCTCCGGGAGTCAGCGGACTCGACGGGCGCACTCCGGGAGTTCCTCGACGTGTACGTCGAACGCGTCCCGTTCTCAGTCGTCACGGCGCCGGACTTCCTGACAGTGCGACGCGAGGAATTGGCTGTCCCCGACGGTGCGACCACGGAGCAACCGCTGGATTTGCTCGCCCAGTTGGCGTCGACGTCACTCGACCGGGCGTTCCGCGCGGGCATCTTCTCCGTGGAAATCACGGAGAACCGGAACCCGCTCGCCGGCGAGTTCCGCTGGAACAACCAGTTGCTCGGCCTGGTGTACGACTCCTTGGCGCGGCCGTCCCGGAACGGGCCGGGGTTCATCCCGTGGGCGGCCCGCGACTGGTACTTCGAGGACGGCGACCTCGTCGTCGAACTCCGCCCCGGCCAGACGTTCCACGACGGCAGCCAGCTGACCGCTCAGGACGTCGCGTTCACGCTGCGACTCCTCTCGGACACGTCGCTGGGCGAGGCACCGTCGCCCGTGCCCGCGACGCGATTCCGCGGCCACACGACGCTGGTGTCGGACGCGGAGGCGACCGACGAGCGGACAGTCCGCTTCGAGGTCGCAGACCACGTCGACCCGGTGAACGCCGAGCGCGTGCTGAGGGTACCCATTCTCCCGGAGGCGGAGTGGGCGGACCGGACGGAACTCGTCGAGGAGCGCGTCACGAAGGCGCTCGTCTGGGAGAACCGACAGCCGGTCGGTAGCGGCCCGCTGGCCTTCGAGGAGGCGACACCCGAGGAGTCCGTCCGGTTCCGACCGTACGAGAGCCACTTCCTCGGGGACACGAACGACGACCGGTTGACGAAGTACGCGCCAGCGCTCGACGCCGCCGGCGTGGTCGCGCGGTACGCGCCCTCCGGCGAGGACGCACTCGTCGCGCTGGGCGACGGTCGCCTCGACACGTCGCTGGACCTGTTCCCACTGCAGGCCATCGGCGGCGTCGAGGACGCGAACGACGTCGTGTCGGCGAGTTCGCCGTCCGACGAGCTCTGCATCGTCGGCTACAACTTCCGGCGGGCGCCGCTGTCGGACTTCCGGTTCCGCCAGGTCCTCGCGCGGCTCCACGACCGCGAACACACGGCAGCGTCTGTCTTCGACGGGTTCGCGCGGGCGACGGACCTGCCGATGGTCGAGGACTGGCACGAGGTCGACTGGAGCAGCGAGTTCACGGTCGGCTCGTTCCCGGGGTCGGACGGCGAACTGGACGTATCGACTGCCCGCGACCGCTTCGAGGAGGCGGGCTACACCTACGACGACGACGGCAACCTCTTCCGGTGACTCATGGTCCTGGCTGAAACACTCGTCGTGCTGGTGGGGAACGTCCTCGCGATGCTCGTCCCGGCAGTCGCGGTGTCGGTCGGGCCGCAGCGGTTCCTGGGGGCGCTGCGGGACTCCAGGCGCCGGTTCGTCGCCGTCGCGCCGTACTTGCTGCCGCTGGCGATCGTGCTGGCAGCGCGCCGGCTGGCACTCTCCATCGGCCCCGATATCTCGTGGTACCTGGAGTGGAACGTCACCGGGTTCATCTACGGGCTGGAGGGGACGGCCGTCGTGCGCCTCCAGGAGCTGGCGTCGCCGCTGCTGACGGACTACTTCGTGTTCGTCTACCTCTACGGCTACGTCTTCCTGCTGGTGTTCCCAGTGGTGGCGTACTTCGCTCTCGACGACACCGACCGCCTCGCGGAACTGCTCGTCGCGTTCGTGCTGAACTACGGAATCGGCCTCGTCTGTTACGTGCTGTTCGTGGCCTACGGCCCCCGGAACGTGATTCCCGAGGTCGTGGACTCCCTGCTGTACACGACGCAGCCGACGTCCCAGCACCTGACGGGGGAAGTCAATCGGAACACGAACGTCTTCCCGTCCCTGCACGCGTCGCTGTCCGCGACTGTCGCGCTGTTCGCGTGGCGGACGCGCAGCGAGTACGCAGAGTGGCTCCTGCTCGCGGTGCCGCTCGCGGTCAGCGTCGCCGTCGCGACGATGTACCTCGGGATCCACTGGGTGACCGACGTCGCTGGCGGCCTCGTTCTCGCGGCCGTGTCCTACTGGCTTGCGATCCGTATCGTCGACCACTACGGCTGCTGGGAGTCGATGCCGGCCTTTTTCGCGCGGCTGTCCACGCGGCAGTGACAGCGGCGTTCACGTGGGCGTGGCCGTCACCTGTCCGGGACCGTCGCCGTCCAGACCACGTTTCCCCGGTCGAGGGCCGTGCTATCGATCACCAAACTAAAAGGCATTTACGTAAAGGGGTCGTATAGGATACGAATGCACGGGAACTCGCCGTACAGCGGCACCGAACCGAGCGAACCCGAACTCACCGGCACCCAGCGGCGCGCACTCCGGGACAGCATCTCCCAGATCGCCGCCCGGACCCGCGACTTCCTGCCCGACGAGTACGTCGTCGGCTCCGAGATCAGCACGGGGTCGAACGGCGTCCAGGTGACCGTCGCCGTCAGGCCGCCCGCCGGGAACCCCGTCAGCGCCGGGTTCACGCCGGAGTTCGACAGCGTGACCGACGACGACCTGATTCCCGACGACGACCGCGAGGAGGTCGCGCGCGGCCTCGCCGCCAGCGCCGCCTTCCAGGTCAAAGCCGCGCTCGGCGAGGACGTCCCGCAGACCGCCAGATAGCGCCCGTTTTTCCGCGGCGACCCGTCCGCAGCTCGCCGCCCCGTTGAAATACTCCTGTATTCTGGAGCGAACGCCTGTTGGCCGTTCCTGGCTGAACTCCTGGTATGTGGGCGAGCATCCTCACTAGACGCGACGACTCGCCTGGTGGAATCCCAACGACTCCCCCCAGGACGGTGTCGTCGCCATGACGGACGAGTGGACAGTGGTCGTCGGCGTCAAACAGGTCCCCGACGAGGACGACGTCTCCATCAACCCCGATACGGGGACGCTGGACCGCGCCGACGCCGACGCGATACTGAACCGCCCGGACCGGAACGCGCTGGAAGCCGCGCTGCAGTTGAAAGACGCGGTCGGCGCCCGCGTGGTCGCGATGACGATGGGGCCGCCGATGGCGTCGCCGGTGCTTGAGACCGCGGTCGCGATGGGCTGTGACGACGGCGTGCTGGTGACCGATCGCGCGTTCGGCGGCAGCGACACCTGGCCGACGAGCCTCGCGCTCGCGGAGACCGCCGCCTACCTCGACGCGGACGTCGTCGTCTGCGGTGAGGAGACGACGGACTCCTCGACGGGCCAGGTCCCGCCGGGCATCGCGGCGCACAACGACTGGGCCCAGTTGACCTACGTCGAGGACCTCGAGGCCCGCCCAGCGGAGAACCGCGTGGTCGCGCGCCGCGACGTCGAGGGCGGCCACGAGCGCGTCGCGGCCGACCTGCCAGTGGTCGTCGCGGTCGCGTACGGCGAGAACGACCCCCGGACCGCCGGCCTCCACCGGAAACTCTACGCGGAGAACGAGTTCGAACCGGTGGAGCTCACGGCCGACGACCTCGACATCGACGAGGACGCGGTCGGACTCGCGGCGTCCCCGACGCAGGTCGGCGGCATGAAGACCGTCTCGCCGGTCGAACGGGAGCGCGAGGTCGTCGACGACCCGGACGAACTGGCCGCGGCGCTCGCCGAGGAGGGGGTGGTGTAGATGCCGACTGCTGACGTCGAGGACCACGAGGACGTCTGGGTGTTCGTCGAGGAGCACGACGGCGACGTCGCGCCAGTCTCCTGGGAACTACTCGGGGAGGCGCGGTCGCTGGCCGACGCCCTCGACGAGGACCTCGTCGCGCTCGTCGTCGGGCACGACGTCGAGGACGTGGCCCAGGAGGCGATTCAGCGCGGCGCCGACCGCGTCCTGGCCGCCGACGACCCGGTGTTCGAACCGTACCGCGCGGACCCCTACGGCGAGCAGTGCCGCGCACTCGTCGAATCGCGCGAGCCGTCCGTCGTGCTCATCGGCGGCACGCACACCGGCCGCGACTTCGCGGGCCGGGTCGCGGTCCCCGTCCACGCCGGCCTCACGGCCGACTGCACGGAACTCGACGTCGACGAGGACGGCCACCTCGCCGCCCGGCGGCCGGCGTTCGGCGGGAACGTCCTCGCGACCATCAAGTGCGAGGACCACCGGCCGCAGATGGCGACCGTCCGCGCGGGCGTCTTCGAGGCGGCCGACCCCGACCCGGGCCGCGAGGGCGAGGTGGAGTTCGTCGACGCCGTCGTCGACGAGGCGGACACAGTCACGGAGGTCATCGAGCGGGACGTCGGGGAGACGGTCGACATCACCGACGCCGACCGCATCGTCGCCGCGGGCGGCGGCACGGACGGCGACATCGACCCCGTCGTGGAACTCGCGGACGCGCTGGACGCCGAACTCGCGGCGAGCCGGAAAGCCGTCGACGAGGGCTGGGTGAGCCACGACCGCCAGGTCGGGCAGACCGGCAAGACGGTCCGCCCCGACCTCTACGTCGCCGTCGGCGTCTCCGGGGCGGTCCAGCACATCGAGGGGATGAACGACAGCGACGTCGTCGTCGCGGTCAACAACGACCCGAACGCGCCGATCTTCGACCACGCCGACTACGGCATCGTCGGCGACCTCTTCGAGGTCTGCCCGGAGCTGACCGACCTACTCGAGGGGGTCGAGGACCCCCAGGAGGCACTCGCATGACGACTGACACGACCGAACAGACGGACGCGGGCGGCGGGATTGCCGCCGACCGCACGGTCTCGGACCCCGACTACGACGACGCGTTCGACGCAGTCGTGGTCGGCGCAGGACTCGCCGGCAGCGCCGCCGCGCTCACGATGGCCAGCGCGGGTCTGGACGTCCTCGTCGTCGAACGCGGGACCTCGCCCGGTTCGAAGAACGTCTTCGGCGGCGTGCTGTACACGCCGACAATCCGGGAACTGGTCGACGTCGAGGACGCGCCCCTGGAGCGATACGTCGGCGAGAAGCGCTTCGGCGTGCTGACCGAAGACGACGAAACAGCCGTGTCGATACAGCCCGGGTCGTGGCGCGACGACCCCCACAACGACTCCTACACCGTCCTGCGGGGCGACTTCGACGAGTGGTTCGCCGAGCAGGCGGTGGAGGCGGGCGCGACGCTCGTCACCGAAACGACGGTGACTGGCCTCTTGCGCGACGACGACGGGACGGTCGTCGGCGTCGAAACGGACCGCCCCGACGGCACCCTGCGCGCCCCCATGGTCGTGCTCGCGGAAGGCGGGAACTCCCTGGTCTCGGAGGGCGCTGACCTCAAGGAGTCGCCGGACCGCGGCGACGTCGCCGTCGCCGTCAAGGAAGTGCTGGAGTTCCCGGACGCCGACGACGCCATCGAACAGCGGTTCCGGCTGACGGGCGACGCGGGCGCCGCCTACCACTACTTCGGTGACGGAGCGGTCGGCGACGCGTTCGGCGGCGCGTTCATCTACACGAACGACGACACGCTCAGCGTCGGCCTCGCGTACCGCATCGACGACGCGGTGACGACCCAGCCGAACCCCGCGGAGACGCTCGACCACTTCAAATCCCACCCGGCTGTCGCGCCGCTCGTTCGCGGCGGCCGGACCGTGGAGTACGCCGCGAAGACGATTCCGGAGGGCGGCGCGGAGGCGGTGCCCGACCTCGTCCACGACGGCGCCGTCGTCGTCGGGGACGCCGCGGGCCTCGTCCTGAACAACGGCGTGCACCTCGAGGGCACCAACATGGCGGTCGAGAGCGGCTACTACGCGGGCCTCGCGGTGGCTGACGCCGTCGCCTCCGGGAACACCAAGGCCCACGCCCTGGCGGACTACCCGCGCTCGCTGGAGTCGTCGTTCGTCGTCCAGAACCTCGAACACTACGAGTGGCTGCTGAACGCCGTCGAGGACGACCGCGACCTGCTGTTCTCGGAGCTGCCGCGAGCGGTCGCGGACGCCGGCGCGGAGTACTTCCGCGTCGACCACGCCCCGAAACACGACCACGCAGCGAACGCGAAGTCGCGGCTGTTCGAGACGGTCGGCGGCTGGCGCGGCGCTGCGAAACTCGCGTGGCGGTACCGGAAGGTGATCTCATGAGCAACACACCATCTACCCCCGAGGTGGAGAACGCGTCACTCGAAGACCGGCTGTACACGGTCAAGTACGAGGACCCCGGCGAGTCGCACCTGGACGTCCAGGTCGTCGGGTTCTGCGTCGAACGCTGCACGACCGACGACTGCGTCGACGTCTGTCCCGCCGACGTCTGGCGGAAAGACGAGGACGGCGAACCCGTGATCGCCTACGAGAACTGCCTGGAGTGCGGGAGCTGTCGGTTCGCCTGTCCGTACAACAACGTCGTCTGGGAATACCCCGAGAACGGTTCGGGTGTCACCTACCAGTACGGCTGACCGCTCTCGCTTCTGCTCCCGCTTCCACACCCGTTTCCGCTCTCGCTCCCGCACTTTTCCCGCTCGCTGCGCTCGTCTCAGACTCCACTAACCGCACCCGATCGGCGTCGACGCAGAACCCACAGCGGGCGTCTGTTCTCGTGTTGTCGGCCGTGCGAAGATAAAGTCCTGTATTTGCCACCCACATCGTGGAGGCGGTCGGGGTAGTACGTGCACGTAGCGGACACGAATCGTCGGACAAAGCCGCCACGACGGGCGGCCGCCGTCGCCGGACGGGGCGGCAAGGCTTCCCGTCTCGGCGGCCCCCAAGCAACCGAGTCGGAAGCCCGAACCCCAAGATCATGCAACTCACCGAAGCCACAGTCCGCGGCCGCCTCGCGGGAGTCGAGGACCCGTTTCTCGGCGGCAGCATCCTCGATCTCGGACTGGTCGCGGACGTCGACGTCGACCCCACGACGATTCACGTCACAGTCGCATTGAACGCGCCGTATGCGCCCGACGAGCGACGCATCGGCGACCGCATCCGCGACGCGCTGTCCACCCTCGACCGCACGGTTCGCGTCTACGCCGACCCGCCGACCGGCGCCGTACAGCCCCCGCTCCCCCACGTCAAGAACGTCGTCGCAGTCACCTCCGGCCCCCAGCGGGCCGGACAGACGGCGGTCGCGGTCAACCTCGCTGCGGAGCTCGCGAACCGCGGCGCGCGCGTGGGTGTGCTCGACGCGGACGTGGAGGGTCCGGGCGTCCGGTCGGCGCTCGACGTCACGGACGCCGTGGACGTGGACGACGACGGCGCCCTCGTCCCGGTCGAACGCGACGGCCTGAAGGTGGCGAGCGTCACCGACGTCCTCGGCGAGGACCCGCCGCACGTCGAGCGAACCGGGCTCGGCGAACGCCTCCTCGCGGGCCTCGTCCACGACGTCGAATGGCAGCCCCTCGACTACCTGTTCGTCGTCGCGCCGCCGGTCAGCGACGCGACTGACGCCCGGTTCCTTGCCGCCGCGCCCGTGACCGGCGCGGTCGTCGTGACGTCGGCGGAGACGAGCCCTGCCGGGGACGGGTTGCAGTGCGTCGACGCGCTCGCTGAGCGCGGCGTCCCCGTGCTCGGCATCGCTGAGAACACGCCCGCACTGGACTGTCCGGGCTGTCGGCCAGGGTGGGGACGCCGCGCTCCCGACCGCGTCGACCCGACCGGCGTCTTGTGTCTCGGCCCGGTCTCGGTCGACCCGGCAGACGGCGTCGTCGTCGAGAACGGCGACGAAGTGTCGGCGTCCGTCTCGGCGCTCGCGGACGCGGTCACCAACGAGGTCGGCGTGCTCCACCGACTCACCGCGTGCGCCGTGGCAGCAGAGAACACGGCGACAACGTCGGGGTGCCCGCCGTCGTACGAGTGGCGCGATGAGTTCTCGCAGTCCGGCGACGACCCGACCTCCAGGCAGTCGGACGGCGACTCGACGGGGGAGTATATAAAACGCTGTAAACTGGTGCATAGCTGACTCGGGGCGGTGTCCCCTCCTTCCAAATGAGGTGAAATAGCCATGTCATACCAAGCGGCCAACCCGCTGTCCGAGGAGTTCTCCTTAGAACTCTCCGGGCCGCTGGCGGGGTACTGGCTCGCGTTCCTTCGCGTCGTCACCGGCTGGTGGTTCTTCCACGCCGGCGTGACGAAACTCATCGAGGACGGCCTGTCCTACAGTTACGCGCCAATCTACCTCCAGGGGATGGAGGGCACTGCGCTGGGTCCACTTCCCGTCTGGATGGGGAACAACCTCGGCTGGCTCATCGAGGCGATGGTCCCGCTGGGGGAGACGCTCATCGGCCTCGGGCTCCTGTTCGGGGTGCTCGTCCGACTCGCGTCCGTGTTCGGCGCGTTCTTCATGACCCTGTTCTGGGTCGGGAACGCCAGCTTCGGCCACGGCCTGGTCAACGGCGACCTCATGGGCCTGCTGCTGTTCGGCACCATGATCGTGTTCGCGACCGGCCGGTACTACGGACTCGATGCAATCATCGAACGCACGAAGTTCGTGAAGAATCGACCGAGACTCAGGTACCTACTCGGGTGAGGAGGTGAACAACAATGACACAAACACTCAACACAATCGACAAGGCGGCGATGGCGGTCAGCGGCTTCCTCATGGTGCTGGGCATCGCCGTGCTCGGTATCGTGGAGATACTCGCTGGCGAGCCCTACGGTGCGGCAGCGGTCGAGCAGACGAACGAAGCGGGTGAGGTGGTCAACACCATCTACCCCGCCGTCGACCCGACAATCAGGACCGGGCTCGTGATCCTCGGGCTCGTGATCCTGCTGCTGTGGGGGATCTACAAGGTGACGTCGCCCATTCCGGGCGAAGAGCAGGCCCGCACGACCGAAGTGCCGAGTGACTGAACAACCGACTGCACTGGTTTTTCGACGGCGTCGACCGCTCGGTGCCGTCCCGACCCGAGAATCGCCACGAGCAGCCCGCTGAACGGTGATTCCCACGAGCAGAAAATCGCAACCCCCTATATAGTGTGTCGTCGTCGAACGTCGAACTGTGATGATCGAGCAATCCGTCGAGCAAGGTGGGGCAGCCCCGAACACGGGGCCGCTCGACGTGCAGTTAGCGGTCGAGATCGACGACGCCGCGGGGTGTCCGCTTCGCGACCGCGAACTCGAGGACGTCCGGCAGTCAGTGAGCCGTTCCGGACTCGGCGACCAGGCGACCTGCCAGGTCGCGGTCGCGGACGGGAACGGCGGCGGCTACGAGCGCACGACGGCGGGCGACACCTGTCCGTGCCTCGTGTTCGACGCCCACGACTGCATCTGTGACGTCAAGCACGTCAGCGGCGGCACGATGTTGTTCTCCGCGGTCGTGCCGAGTCGCGACGTGCTGCGGTCGATTATTTCCGACCTGCGCGCGCTCGGCACCGACGTGTCCCTCGAACGCATCCGGACCGGCACGGCACCGAAGAGCAACGCCAGCGACTGCGTGGCGTTGACCGAGAAGCAGCGGGAGGTACTGGAACTCGCCATCGAGTCCGGGTACTACGACCGGCCGCGCGAGACGACGCTGGCTGAACTCGCCGACGAACTCGACGTGACGGCGTCGGCAGTCTCGCAGCGGCTGAACGCGGTCGAGCGGAAACTCGTCTGCGAGCGGGCACGCGAATTCGACCTCCAGTGACGACGCCGTCGGACGCCAAACGCCCCCCACTTCCGGTGAACGTACTGTCGGACGCCCAGCGCGCACTCCTCCTCCGAGAACTGGACTGACGACAACAGGGTCTCGGCTGCTACTTGCCCCAGAACGGGTCGCGGTTCCGCTGGATCTCGAGGTACGCCTTCAGCGCCTCGCGCTCGTCGGCGGGAATCTCCTCGCTGAGTTCCTGTTCGAGGACTTTCGCGTGCTTCTCCGGGAGGTCCACCCAGAGCTCGTCGCCCTCGTCGATGTCGCGGCCGACAGTCGGGCCGTCGATGGAGACGCTGACGCGGTTGCCCGCCCGGGCCTCGTCGACGTCCTCGCCCTGCTCCTGGATGCCCTTCACGACGCCGACGCGGTGGAGTTCGTTGCCCTCCACGTAGCCGACCGGGGTGTTGCGCTTCAGGGTGCCGGAGACGACCTCCACGCCGACCACGGCGGGGTCGCTCTGCCGGAACACGTGATCCTGGAGGATGCGGAACCGCGCGGGACGCACGATGTTCTCGAAGATGGCTTCCTTCTGTTCGCGCTCCCTGGCCTCCACGAACTCCTCGTAGTCCTCGACCAGCTGGTAGATGACGTCGCTGTCGAAGAGGCGGACGTCCTCCTCCTCGGCTTTGTCCGCGGCGTCGTCGAGCACGTCGACGTTGAACCCGAGGATGGTGCGGTGTTTGTCCTCGTCGGCCGTCGTCGCCATCGAGACGTCCCGCGGCGCGATGTCGCCGACTTCCGCGGCCATCACGGGAATCTCGGCTTCCTCCATGGCGTTGGCGAGCGCTTCGAGGCTGCCGAGCGTGTCGGCTTTCACGACGACCCCCTCGTCGGCCGTCTCGACGGCGACCTCCGCGAGTTCGGCTTCGACGTCCGCGACCACGTCCGCGACGTCCTTGTCGCCGACCACGCGAACGGGTGCGCCCGCCATCGCGTCGTCGAGGTCGGGCGCTGCGATCTTCAGGCCGGCCGCCGCCTGCATCTCCGGGACGTCGTCGAAGCGCTTCTCGGTGCGGATCTCGGCGAGCTCGCGGGGCTTCAACAGCGCGCGGACCTCCGTGACGATGGGGTCGTTCGTGCCGCCGACCACGATCTGGTCGCCCTGCTCGATGGTGCCGTCGTAGAGAATCACGTCCAGCGTCGTCCCGAACCCGCGCTCCTCGACCACTTCGAGGACCGTGCCGGCGCCCGGGCCGTCGATGTCGACCTCCATCTCGGACTTCATGTACCGCTGTGCCAGCCCCATCAAGACGGTCAGGAGGTCGGGGACGCCCTCGCCGGTCTCAGCGGACACTGGGATGACGCCGATGTTCGACTGGAAGTTCTGGACGCGCCAGTAGAGGTCCGAGGAGAACCCGGCGCCCGAGAGTTCGCCGATGAGCTCGTACAGCTTCTCGTCGAGCTGGCTGCGCACGCGGTCGGACTGGTCCTCGTAGGTCTGCTGGACGGGCGCGTCCGCCGTGGGGTTCCAGCCGGGGATGGTGTCGATCTTGTTCGCGGCGACGACGAACGGCGTCCCCGTGTCCTTCAGGATGCGGATGGCTTCCTCGGTCTGGGGCTGGAAGCCGTCGTTGACGTCCACGACGAGGATGGCGATGTCCGCGAGCGCGCCGCCGCGGGACCGCAGCGTCGAGAACGAGTGGTGGCCCGGAGTGTCGATGAACAGCAGGCCCGGCAGGTCGAACTCCGTGGGGTCGACGAGGTTCCCCGCGACCTCCGAGACGACCTCCAGCGGCACGGCTGTCGCGCCGATGTGCTGGGTGATGGCGCCCGCCTCCCCCTCGATGACGGCGGAACCGCGTATCTTGTCCAGCAGGCTGGTCTTCCCGTGGTCGACGTGCCCGAGGACTGCGACGATGGGCGTCCGCAGCTCCCCGGGTTCTTCGGTGGTGTCAGCGTCGGACATAGTAGAATCCTCCGAGAGAACGGTTGTTACCCGAACAGAGCGCCCGGTGGCGTATAATTCCATCGTAACGGGTGCGGGAACTGTGGCCGCCGCGCGAGCTATCCGGGACGCTCCGTCTCGGCGCTCGCACCGACCGGCTCTGTAGGGTGTCGGGCCCTGCTCGATTCGGACCGTCCGCGTCTGGAACGCCATGTCGAAGCCTGCATCGGCGAACGCCCGCTGAAAGCTCGGGTTGACCTCGTCTCTGATCGCCGTTCAGCGCCGGGGTCGGTGATGAAGTAGCCAAGCCTGATCTGCATCGGCGAGTCGCCGTACTCCCAGAACCACGCGCCAGTCTGTTCGCTGTCGACGCCGTCGACGCCGCGCGCAGTCTCCGTCTCAGAGGCGATGGACTCGAAGGGCATAGGCGTACCACGCTGTCACTTCAGACGACCTTCGCCTCCTCGCACGCCCTATCGCCGGGAGCACGGTCGCCGAATCGCTGCGTTCCTCCCGTAGCAATGCCCAGACGCGTCTGACGCCCGTGCCACAACGGACGAAACTTTACTAACGTCTCCGTACTGTGGGTAGTGTATGGCCGACATCCTCGCAGAGAACCTCTCCGGGAAAGCCGTGATGGGGTCGGACGGAACCGAACTCGGAATGCTGTACAACATCACACTGGACCTCAAAAGCGGGAAACTCGAGGACCTGCTCGTGGAATCCCACGAGGACTCAGCCGTGAACATCGACTTCCCGCAGGACGACGAGGGCCACTACTGCGTGCCGGTGAACCGCGTCCAGGCGGTCAAAGACTACATCGTCGTCCAGCGATAGTGCACGTCCTCGACGCGTCCGCGTTCATCCACGACTACGACGTGGACGGCCCGACGGCGTCGATTCCCGCGGTCCGTGACGAACTGACCGACGCGGCCGCCTACCGCTTCGACGCGCAGGCCGGCGGCGGCATGCAGGTGCAGGTGCCGGGCGAGGCCGCGCTCGCCGCCGTCCGGGAGGCAGCGCGAACCACCGGCGACCTGGACGTGCTCTCCGAGACAGACCAGCGCCTGCTGGCCGCCGCGTACGAACTCGACGGCACGCTCGTCACCGACGACTACGCGGTCCAGAACGTCGCCGACGAACTCGGCGTCGGCGTCGACGCCATCGCGCAGGAGGGCATCAGCGAACGCCGCGACTGGAACTTCCAGTGCCAGGGCTGCGGCCGCGAGTTCGACGAGTCACGCGACCGCTGTCCGGTGTGTGGGAGCGACCTCGCACGCAAGAATCCTCGCTGAGAGCACGGTCGCCACCGTCGAACGCGCGCCGGGCACGCAGCGAGTCGAGTGTTCGGGTGCAGGTCAGTCGCCGCATTTGGGCGCTCCCGGCTGGCCGTCGACCGTTTCGAGACCGTGTTCGAGGAGCTGGCGCAGAACTTCCTGTTCGGAGAGCCCGTACTCCCGGGCTAACTCGTCGACCTCCGCGGCAAGCGAATCTCCGCAGACGACCGAGTACTTCCGGGGCATGGGGTATCTTTGTTAGCACCCCTCACACGTAATACTTAGTCAGCCCCGCGTCAGACGACCGACTCCGGCCGCCAGCCCCACGTTCAGGTCAACGCCGTTCGCACTCCGGCGAGCGTCCCGCGAACGAGACACAGTACTGATGCGTGAACGGGACGCAGCTTACGTGAACGCGACGTACGCGAGCGCGAACTGGATCGCGTCGTACGCCCCGTGGACGAAGACGGGCGCGAACAGGTCGTCCGTGCGCTCGTACGTGACGCCGAGCACGAGCGAGACGACGAACAGGCGCGCCAGCGTCACCAGCACCCCGCCGGGCGTGGCGCCGCTGCCGGCGTACGCGAGGAGGTGCGCGCCCGTGAACACCAGACACCCGACGACGACGGCGCCGCGGCGCGAGTACGCGCCGTAGAGGTACTTCTGGACGCCGTTGCGCGCGAGCAGCTCCTCCCCGGGGCCGATGGCGAGAAACGACAGCAGGACCAGCGGCGGGAGAATCCCGGGGTGTTCGCGCGCCGTCTCGACGAGGCCGTGGCTGGTCTGGGGCAGGTCGAAGAACACCACCACGCCGACCATCGCGTAGTGGAGCGCGAGGATTGCGACGACGCCGACGCCCGCGACGACTGCGTCCCGCTTCGAGGGCCGACTGACGTCGATGCCGCCGTCGTACCACCGCACGAACGCGACGCCCGCGATGGCGTACCCGACGCTCGCGACGGCGGTGTTCGTGGGCACGGTCAGCAACGGGTCCGTGGGCAGGAACCCCAGGGCGACACCGCTGAGCAGCGACCCGAACAGCAGCGCGCCCACGGAGACGGCGACAGCGACGGCGAGACCGCGCTCGCGGCCGTGGACCGCGTCGGCGTCCAGGCCGGCGATTCCGGCGACGGCCACGCCCACCGTCGACAGGCCGGCCAGCAGCGCGATCGGCGGGCCGCGCGGCAGCGGCCCGGTCACGGCGACGACGCCGACAGTCGCCGCGAGGAGGAGGCCAATTCCGCCCGCTGCGGCGCCGTAGTCCAGGGCTGGTACGTCGACGCCGTGGCGGCGCGCGGCGAACGCCGCGACGGCGACCACCGCGAAAGCGGTCGCGGCAGTACTCGCGAGCGCGGCGTCTGCTGGCCAGTCGAGGAACGTGGCGGCGAGGCCGACGCCCGCGACGACGAACCCGACAGTGTGGGCGTACCGGTCGGTCACGTCCGCGGGTCGGGGCTACGCCGACAAAGGCGTGCCGTTGTGGACTCGCCGCGACGGTGCAGCGACCGGGTCCCGTCCGGTCGGTGTCGCGGCCGGTCGGCGCGGCTGTCCCGTCAGTCGACGACGAGTTCGGTCTTCTCCGGGAGCGCCTGGTCGCCGCGGAGCAGCCCCCTCGCGGCGTCTTTCCCCCACTCGACGGCCGGCTGCGTGAACGTCTCGACGCCGTACAGTTCCCCGGCGAGCACGCACGCCGCCTCCACGTCGAACAGCAGGCGGCCCAGCGAGCGCTCGTCGACGGCCGGAATCTCGAGCCGGACGTTCGGCACGCCGGACTCCGCGAGGCTGGCCTCGGTCGCCTCGAACTCCGCGTCCAGGAGGTCGCCGAGGCTGCCGCCCGCGAGGTAGTCCAGGTCCGACAGCTCGGTGTCGGGGATGCCGTGGTCGTCGCGGTCACGAGGCCGCAGCAGCGTCACGAGCTTGTCCCGCGGGCCGGCGCGGTACAGCTGGAGCTGGCTGTGCTGGTCGGTGGCGCCGAGCGCGCGCGCCGGCGTCTGCCCGAGGCCGTCTTTCCCCAGCGACTCCGCCCAGAGCTGCGCGAACCACTCCGCGAACGTCTCCAGGGACTCCGCGTACGGCATCATCGCGTTGATTCCCGCGCCCCGGACGTCGAGCGCGTACGCCGTCGCCCCGTACGCGTACGCCGGACAGTCGAACAGCGACCCCGCGAGCGCGTCCATGCCGTCGCGGCCGCCCGCCAGCAGCTCGTCGACGTCGTGCCCCGCCAGCGCCGCCGCGGGCAGCCCGACCGTCGAGAGCACCGAGAACCGGCCGGGGACGCCCTCGGGCGCGTCGAGCGCGGGGAGTTCGTGTTCGTCGGCGAGTTCGCGGAGATTCCCCTCCCGGCCGGTCGTGACGAACGTGCGGTCCGTCCAGTCGACGCCAGCGTCCGTCATCGCTTCGCGGACCACGAGGAAGTTCGCGAGCGTCTCCGCGGTGGTCCCGGACCGCGACACGACGTGCATCGCCGTGTTCGAGAGGTCGAGGCCGTCCAGCAGCACGGTGGCGTGCTCGGGGTCGACGTTGTCCAGGAAGTAGCAGTCGATGTCGCCGTCGAGGGCGTCGACGAGCGTCGCGGCGCCGAGCGCGCTCCCGCCGATGCCGACGGTCAGGAGGACGTCGCTGTCCGCGAACGGTTCGACGGCCGCCCGAACGGCGTCGGCGTCGACGCGCTCGGGCAGGTTCAGCGCCGCGTACCCGAACTCGCCGTCGGCCATCCCGGCGGCGATGCGGTCGTGGGCGTCCGCGACGCGGTCGTCGAGTCGTTCGAGCGCGTCCCTGGGTACGCCCGGGGTCGCTTCCGCGGCGAGCGCGTTCCCGATGTCGACGTTCATACGTCCATCCGCGTCGGCCGACGGCTTAAGTCGCCGTGCTTCGCGGTCGCGGCTGCGGGCAACTACTCGCCGACGGCTGGCGGCGAGTCGCCGTGCTTTTGCTGCGGTAGCGCCGACGCACCGACAATGGGTCGCTTCGACAGTTACTCGGGCCTGCTGACCGCGTTCCCGTACGCCTTCCGGCAGTCGGACTCGCGGCTGTTCCGGAGTTACGTGGTCGTGAGCGCCGCCCTCGGCGTCGTGTTCGCGTTCCTGATGACCGGCGCGTTGCTCGTGCTCATCGGGAACACGGCGGGCGCGCGCGGCGGCTCGCT
>Ga0207851_100201_pt1 | contig 40962 bp, 38 predicted proteins | sample A23E3SouthBayCA_FD_187747 | JGI IMG/M metagenome (GOLD analysis project Ga0207851, IMG submission 187747) | Aerobic enrichment media microbial communities from Eden Landing Ponds, California, USA - A23 E3 (SPAdes) | ecosystem: Environmental > Aquatic > Marine > Unclassified | place: Emeryville... | reverse complement strand
CGCTGACCCCGACCGCGTGCCCGACGCGCCCGGCCGCCCGCCGAACTTCGCGATGATGCTCCGCAACCGACTCTCCGGAGCCGACTTCGCGGGCGTCGAGCAGTTCGAGTTCGACCGCATCCTCGTCTTCGAGTTCGAGCGCGACGACGAGAACACCAAACTGGTCGTCGAACTGTTCGGGCAGGGCAACGTCGCCGTCCTCGACGAGACCGGCGAGGTCGTCCAGAGCCTCGAAACGGTGCGGTTGAAGTCGCGGACGGTCGCCCCCGGATCGCAGTACGAGTTCCCCGCCTCGCGGCTCAACCCGCTCACCGTGAGCTACGAGGCGTTCGCGCGGAACATGGACGACTCCGACACCGACGTCGTGCGGACGCTCGCGACGCAGTTGAACCTCGGCGGTCTCTACGCCGAGGAGATCTGTACCCGCGCGGGCGTCGAGAAGACGACGCCCATCGAGGAGGCCGGCGACGACGAGTACCGGGCGCTCCACGGCGCGATCGAGGAACTGCGGACGCGGCTCCGCTCCGGCGACGTCGACCCGCGCGTCTACACTGAGGATACCGACGACACCGACGGTGCGGGCGGTGCCGACTCTTCAGACGACACCGACGGAACGGGCGGTGCCAACACCTCTGACGACCACGGCAGGGTCGTCGACGTGACGCCGTTCCCGCTGGAGGAACACGAGCGAAAGGGCCTCAACAGCGAAGCGTACGACACGTTCAACGACGCGCTCGACGAGTACTTCTTCAGGCTGGAACTGGACGACGACGAGGACTCCCAAGAGGTCGGCAGCACGCGTCCCGACTTCGAGGAAGAGATCGCGAAAAAAAAGCGGATCATCGACCAGCAGGAGGGCGCGATCGAGGACTTCGAACGACAGGCCGACGCCGAGCGCAACCGTGCGGAACTCCTGTACGCGAACTACGACCTCGTCGACGAGGTGCTTTCGACCGTTCGCGAAGCCCGTGAGAACAGTGTTCCGTGGGACGAGATCCGCGAGACGCTCGAAGCGGGAGCCGAGCAGGGCATCCCGGCCGCGGAGGCGGTCGTCGATGTCGACGGCGCGGAGGGCACTGTCACGATCGACATCGACGGGACCGAGGTGGAAGTCGTCGTCGACACCGGCGTCGAGAAGAACGCCGATCGGCTCTACACCGAGGCCAAACGGATCGAGGAGAAGAAGGAGGGCGCGCTCGCGGCGATCGAGAACACGCGCGAGGAACTCGAAGCGGTGAAAACGCGACGCGAGGAATGGGAGGCCGACGACGATGACGACGCGGACGACGAAGCCGACGCCGACGAGTTCGAGGACCGCGACTGGCTCGCGATGGAGTCGATCCCGATTCGCACCTCCGAGCAGTGGTACGAGCGCTTCCGGTGGTTCCACACCTCCGACGGCTTTCTCGTCATCGGCGGGCGCAACGCCGACCAGAACGAGGAGATCGTCACGAAATACCTGAACAAACACGACCTGTTCTTCCACACGCAGGCGCACGGCGGGCCGGTGACGATCGTGAAGGCGACGGGCCCCTCGGAGTCCTCGGAGGCGATCGACTTCCCCGACTCGACGAAGGAGGAGGCCGCCCAGTTCGCCGTCTCGTACTCGTCGGTCTGGAAGCAGGGTCGGTACGCCGGCGAGGCGTATATGGTCACGCCGGATCAGGTGTCGAAGACGCCCGAGTCCGGCGAGTACATCGAGAAGGGGTCGTTCGTCATCCGCGGCGATCGAACGTACTTCAGAGACGTCGCTGCCGAGGTCGCCATCGGCATTCAGTGCGAGGGCGAAACGCGCGTGATCGGCGGGCCGCCGTCGGCGATCGAGGATCGCGTGGCGACGTCGATCACGGTCCGACCGGGGCGCTACGCCCAGAACGACGCCGCGAAGATGCTCTACCGAGAGTTCCGCGACCGCTTCGCGGACCAGAAGTTCCTCCGGAAGATCGCGACCCCGGATCAGATCCAGGAGTTCCTCCCGCCCGGCGGGAGCGAACTGGTCGACGAGTAGCTCCCGGAGGTGTGCCTCATTTTCGCGTCATCGGGACGTACGGCTGCCATACTTTCAGTATTCAGCATATATTTATCATCTATGACGACGTACGTTCTACTCTGAGCGAACCCGGCCGTCGCGAGTCGACGGCCCCGCTCGGTGAGTTCCAATGATACAAGAGTCACTACAGTACCTTCGCACCGACGAGGACAGATGGGTCAGAACCGTTCTCATCGGGGGCATCCTCAGCCTCCTCAGTGTTCTCGTGATCCCGACGTTCCTCGTCCTCGGGTACCTCGTTCGCGTAATGCGGGGTACGATGCACGACGACGACCACCCGCCGGTCTTCGACGAATGGGGTGACCTCTTCGTCGACGGCCTCAAGGCGTTCGTCGTCGTCTTCGTGTACGGTCTCGTGCCAGCGATTATCGCCGCAGTCGTCATCGGCGGCGGGATCCTCTCGTTCGCCGTCGGCGGCGGTGCAGAGTCCAGCAGTCTCATCGGTCTCGGAATGGTCGGCGTCCTCGTCGGGAGCCTGCTCGCGATCGTGCTGAGCCTCCTCGCGGCGTACGTCATTCCAGCGGCCATCGCGGCCTTCGCCGAGACCGACAAGATCGGCGCGGCGTTCTCGTTCGGCGAGCTTCGGCCCGTCTTGACCTCGGGCACTTACGCCACCGCGTGGGTGTACGGCATCGCGATCCTGTTCGCGGCCGGGCTGATCGCCGGGCTGTTTAACGTGGTACCCGTCATCGGACAGGTCGCCACCGGCTTCCTCGGCTTCTACGCCGCGGTCTCCGCGTACTATCTGATCGGCCACGCGTGGGGCGAACTCCGCGACGTCGAGATGACCGAGCGCGACGACACGATGGGCGAGTCGCCCGCGGTGTGATCGGCTGCGCCGCCTCTCAGGCTGTATTTTCGTTCGTTCTCGTCGCAAGAGTTACTTATCCGGGTGCAGTGGGTCGATTCGATGCTCGGAGATGCCCTCTCATACCCGCTTGACGGTGATAGTTGGATTCGAACGGTCCTGATCGGCGGCTTGCTGAGCCTGCTGACGGTGTTCGTGGTCCCGATATTCTTCCTCCAAGGATACTACGTTCGCGTGCTCCACGGCGTGACGAACGACGACCCCGACCCACCGGAGTTCACTGACTGGGCCGACCTGCTCATCGACGGCCTGAAACTGTTCGCGGTGAACATCGTCGTCGGCCTCGTCGTCTTCCTCGCGATGGGGATCGTGGCCGTGATTTTCGGTGCTGGCTCGTTGCTGTCGGCCGGTGGACCGGGTGGTGATCCGGGTGCCGTCGGTGGCATCTTGGCCGCCTTCGGGGCCGTCGGGTTCTTCCTGTTCATCGCGTTCGCGCTGGTACTCGGCTACGTCGCACCGGGGATGTTCGCGAACTTCGCGCGGGAGGACTCCATCGCCGCCGCGTTCGACGTCTCGACGGTTCTGGCCGGCGTGACGACGATCGAATACCTCACCGCGTGGGTGCTCGCAGTCCTCGTCGCCATCGTGCTCGGAACGATCGCGAGTTTCCTGAGCATTATCCTCGTCGGCATTTTCGTCCTGTTCTACGTGCAGGTCGTGACCTACTACCTGTTCGGACGCGGGTTCGCCGACGGACTCGAAGAGAAGCGCGGCGGGTCGGCGACGACGTACTAGTCGGTCTCGTTTCACTACTGGTTCTGGTTTTATTCGACTTCGGTCGACCGTGAAACAACCGTTGCGTAGCCGTGCCTATTGAAACGTACCCTCAAGTACAAAATCAAGAAGATCCTGAGCAACCCCTATACAGAACTCTGCATCATCAACAGCTCGTTTTCCATCATTAATGTCAAAAATATTTTCTGGTCGCACATTTAGTTTTGGTGAACCATATTTTGCAAGTTCATAGAACTCCCCCCAAAACTGAGTTAAAAATATTACACGTACAATATCATCTTTTCTGTTAAATCCATCTGGAACTTCGTAATAGAACCCCTTTGTCTCTCCTGAATCAAAAGAAATGCTATGTGAAAAGGGGTAGTCTTTTCCAGTCAATTTAAACATCGATTTGGCTGCCAATTCAATCGAGAGTTGAGAGTCGATGATCACATTTTGGATGTGTGATGAGACCAGATCCTCATCCACTTCCTTCATAGGGACTTTTTCATATTCTTCATCTTCTTCTTTTAAATTAGATACCATATCTGATTCGTCTATATCCTCGAAATGTGTGGACTGTATAGTAATCTCTCCCACAGAATCTTCAGATATAGATACAAGCTTGACACCATTTAATGAAACTCGTTCATAGATATTTTCTAATCTTCGATTGGCCTCATCAATCTGCTTCCTTGCGTATTCTATCTCATCTTCGGTAGGATCCATATTAACTACAAGAGGTCTCTATATCTTTTTAGCTTTTCTTGACTGTTCTCTGTGTGGCTAAAAATACCGGATACATATACAGATGTATTGAGCATCCGTGAGCGAACGCAGTGAGCGAGCGGTTCACCGCCGACGAGCGGCCGCAGGCCGCGAGCTCGGCGGCCTTTTTCCCTCCAGGTTTTTGCGCGGAGGGGTCCGCAGGACCCCTCCGTGGAAAAAGGTGGATAGTAGGACCTTTCTCCCTGCCCCGGTGACTCCCACGTATGCGAATTTCGAGCCGCGGCCGCGGCGAGGAGGGTCGCGAGCGGATGACGTTGGTCCCCGAGAACGTCGACGACCTCTGGCACCTCTCGCACGTGCTGGAGTCCGGTGACCGCGTCTCCGGCGACACCACCCGCCGGATCCAACGCAACGAAGAGAATATGCGCGACACCGGCGGGCAGCGTGAACACCTCTTCGTGACGATCGCCGTCGACGACGTGGAGTTCGCGCGCTTCGCGAACCGACTGCGCGTCGGCGGCGAGATCATCGACTGCTCCCGCGAGGACCAACTCGGGCATCATCACACGCTGAACGTCGAGGAGCACGACGAGATCACCATCGAGAAGCACTTCAAGCCCGATCAGATCGAGCGCATCGAGGAGGCCGAAGAGGCCGCAGAGAACGCCGACGTCGCCATCGCGACCGTCGAGGAGGGCGAGGCCCACATCCACACGGTCGCGCAGTACGGCACCGAAGAGCGCTTCTCCTTTACCGCGCCGACGGGCAAGGGGGAGTACGCCCGCCCGCGTTCGGAACTGTTCGCCGAGTTGGGCAAGGCGCTCGCGCGGATGGACGTCGACGCGATCATCCTCGCTGGCCCGGGCTTCACGAAGCAGGACGCTCGCGACTACATCGCCGAAAATCACGCCGAGGTCGCGGATCTGCTCACCGTCGTCGACACCGCTGGCGTCGGTGACCGCGGCGTCCACGAGGTGCTGAAGCGCGGCGCAGTCGACGAGGTGCAGACGCAGACCCGGATCTCGAAGGAGGCGGAACTGCTCGACGATCTGATGGAGGGGATCGCGACGGGCGAGAAGGTCGCCTACGGCATCGACGAGGTTGCCGAGGCCGCGGATTTCGGCGCGGTCGAGACCTTGCTCGTCGTCGACGACCGACTGCGTCAGGAGCGCCAAGGCGACGGCGACTGGGACGTCGACGTCAACGAGGTCATTCAGACGGTCGAGCGACAGGGCGGCGAGGTGACGGTGTTCTCCGGGGAGTTCGACCCGGGTCAGCAGCTACGAAACCTCGGCGGCATCGCCGCGCTGTTGCGGTATCGTCTGCAGTGATTGGGATCCGTAGCGCGCTCACCGGAACTGACCGAGATTGATTAGAAAGAGCACGTACAGCAGTAAGAGCGTCAGGCCCTCCGAGCGGGTGATCTCTCGATCCTGCGTGATGAAGAAGTAGAGGACAGTCACGATCACCATCACCGGGAGGCCGTAGGACCGGATGCTCTGTGTAACGACGAGGTCGCCCGCGAGGCTCGGAATCCCCGTGACGAGGAAGCTGTTGAAGAGGTTCGATCCCAGCACGTTCCCGACCGCGAGTTCGGGGAGCCCACGTCGAACTGCGATCACGCTGACGACGACCTCCGGCAGCGACGTTCCGATCGCGACTGCCGTGATTGCGATTAGCTCGGTCCCGGTCCCGAGTACGGCGGCAAGATCGACGATCGATCTGACGAGAAGGGATGCGGCACCGAAGACGACGCCAATGCTCACGAACAGGCGCACGAGCGTCCAAACGTTGAGATCCGAAGCGGGGTGTTCGCGTTCGGTGTCGTCCTCCCGTGCGACCTCCCCGTTCGATTCGCCGGGTTCTCGGCCCGGTCCGGGTTTCGAGAGATGTTCCGTGTCGGACACCGAATCCAACTCCCCTTCTCGGCGATCCTCCGTTGCGGCGTCGTCCATACCGATCGTCCCCTCGGTCTCGACGAACTCCTCGACGAGCATCCCGACGTAGCGGTCCTTCTCGGCGATCGTGAATTGGATGTACACCGCCAGCGCGGCCAGCGCGAGAAATCCTTCGTACCACACGATCGGCGAGTTCCACGTCGCCAAGAGGAGAAACACCGCGGAGGCGACGAGCAGCGGCAGGTCTACCCGCACGAGTTCGCGAATGACGCGGATGTCGCCAGCGACGGCGGCCGCGAGACCGAGTACGAGCAGCATATTCGCGATATTCGACCCGACGACGGATCCCAGAACGATCTCCGGGGCTCCTTGGAGAACCGCCAAGAGCGACGAGACGAGTTCCGGCAGCGACGTTCCGCCGGCGACGATCGTCACTCCGATCACGAACGGTGGGACGCCAAACGCGAGACCGACGTCCTCGGCGGCGGCCGTGAACACCTCAGAGGCGACGAGCAGCGCGACGAGACTGCCGACGAAGAGGCCTGCCGTAAGGATGAGTTCGACCATATGAAACTGTCGTGTGAGATCGTTCGTGGAAGTGTTCGCCAGTGAGTGTGTGGGAGGTGCGTTCGCCAGTGAGTGTGTGCGTGGTGCGTTCGCCAGTGAGGTGGGTACGTGGCTTCTGTTGATCGGATCCGAGGCGAGCTACTCCCCGGTCAGGGCCTCACTCCCCGGCGAGAAGTCGATCGTCTGCCCCAGCCCTTCTTCGCGCGCGTTCTCGTAGAGAAGCGTCGCGGCGGCGACCGTCTCGATGCCGGTACCGCCACTGTCGAAGAGGGTGATCTCCTCTGCGGACTGTCGTCCGGGGACGGTGCCGGCGACGACGTCGCCCAGTTCGCCGTGGATGTGGTCCTCGTCGATCACGCCCGCCTCCAAGGCGTGTAGGAACGACCCCGCGTCCTGCAGCGCCCGCTTTTTCAGGTCCGGCACGTACGTCGCTCGCTGGATCGTCCTCGTATCCAGTTCGCGTTTTGCGGGGTCGTATTGTCCCATCGCCGTCACGTGCGTCCCCGGTTCGAGCGCGTCGCCGTCGAATACCGGTTCGCTGGCGCTGGTGGCGGTCACGACGATATCAGCGCCCTCGATTGCCGCGGCGGCAGACGCGACGGCGGCGACGCTGGCGTCGAGGCTACGGTCCATCTGCCCGGCGAATGACTCGCGGTGTTCCTTGGTCGGAGAGTACACCCAGACCGTTTCGAGGTCTCGGACTGTCGCGAGCGCGCGCAACTGGCCGCGAGCCTGTGGACCGCTCCCGATAATCGCCGCCGACGTGGCGTCCGCTCTCGCCAGTTCGTCGGCCGCGACCGCGCCCGCCGCTCCCGTCTTGAAGGGGTTCATACTCGCGCCGTCGACCATCGCGATCGGCTCGCCCGATTCCGCGTCGAAAAGCGGGGTCATAAACCACGCGTCCTCCGCGCCGAAGCCCGCGGAGTACATATAGCCCCCCATCGTGCCCGTCTCCGGAAGCACGGCGGCATACGTCGTGAAGAAGCCCGGTGGATCGGCGTTCGTGAGTTTCGTTCTCGGTTCGGCCGGCGCGCCGTTGCCCCGCTGCCGATACGCCTCGCGCACGGCGTCGACGAAGTCTTCCGGCGTCGCCAGCCCGTCGACGTCGGCACTCGTCAGGAACAGCGTCTCAGTCATACGACCGGGTTCGACGGCCAGCAGTATGAACGTGCGGGGCTCGGATGCGACGTCACCCGGCCCGAAGCGATCGAACCGACAGCAAAAACCGGAAGTTCGATTCGACAGTGTTCGATTCGACAGTGATCGCGTTAATCCGCGTTCTGCGGCTGCATAGACGTGTTCGCGTCCATCGGCTTGGATTCCGGGGAGCGATTGGTGCTCACGGGGGCGCGAACGAACAGGGCGTGCCCGATAATCACTGCGGCGACAGCTGCTGCGATAGGGACGGCCTGTGTGAGCGTGAGGCTCGTTTGGACGAGACCACCGGTGAGACCGAAGAGAGTCAGCGGAATCAGGCCGAGAACGTAGTCGTAGTACCCTGTCATAATATACATTAAACTATGAGTGTAGCCCATATAATTGTTCCCCATCAATGACTGGGATATGTTGCATTGGCGTCGCAGACTATACCCATAACTTATAGACCGATTTCTGTGAGAGATAGTCTCTGTCACACGATATCGACGAAAACGGCATATGATCGCCGGAAATCCGTCCGACACCGCAGTCTTGAACTGTACCTGATCGGATGTTCGAACGTGAACTCGAACGACCGGTCGATCGTCGCGTTGGTGTCGCTGGCCCACGGGATGGTCCACACGTACGAGCTCTCAATTCCGATCTTCGTTTCGATCTGGTTGACCGAGTTCGACGTGCTGCCGCTCGGCGTCACCGAGATACCGGTCACGGCCGCGACGCTGGGGCTGATCGTGACACTCGGCTACGGTCTGTTCGGGATCGGCGCGCTCCCGGGCGGCGTGCTCGTCGACCGCATCGGTTCGGACCGATTGATCACGCTCTGTCTGTTCGGAATGGCGGGCTCGTTCGTTCTTCTCGGCCTCTCACCGAATCTCTTGGTCGTCGCAATCGCGTTGCTCCTCTGGGGCGTCGCCGCGAGTGTCTATCATCCGGCCGGGCTCACGCTGCTGTCGAAAGGCGTCAGCGCTCGCGGGACGGGATTCGCGTACCACGGCATCGCCGGGAACGTCGGAACGGGGCTCGGTCCGCTCGCGACCGCGGTCTTGCTCCTGTTCGTCGATTGGACGGTCGTCGCGGGTCTGCTCGCCGTCCCAGCACTGGTCGCGGGGCTCTACGCGATGCGCGCGGAGTTCGACGAAACGGCCGCCGTCGCTTCTCCTTCTGACGAAGATGGGAGCACGGGGCGAGGGTCGACGAACGTCGCCTCGTTCGCGGAGTTCTTCACCGAATCGCGTCGGCTGTTCGTCGGCGGCTTCGCGCTCGTCTTCCTCGTCGTGATGTCCTCGGGGCTGTACTACCGCGGCGTCCTGACGTTCCTACCGAACCTCCTCGAATCGCTCCCGGGCTTCGAACCGATCCCGTTGACGGCCGTCCTCCCGGTGGGGGTGACCGACGCGCTCGGCGTCGAAGCCGGATCTAATCGGGCGATAAACCCAGAGCGGTACTTCTACTCCGGGCTGTTGATGATCGGCGTACTGGGACAGTACATCGGGGGAAAGCTCAGCGATCGCATCCCGGTCGAGGCCGGCCTCGCCGGCGGATTCGGCCTGTTGGCGGTACTCGCACTGGTGTTTCTTCCGGCCGCGAACGCCGGGTTGGCTCCGTTGCTGGTCGTCGGCGCGGTGCTCGGCTGTGCGCTCTTTATGGTCCAGCCGCTCTATCAGGCGACCGTCGCAGAGTACTCGCCGCCGGGAACGCGCGGGCTCTCCTACGGCTTCACCTACCTCGGCGTCTTCGGCGTCGGCGCGATCGGCGGCGCGATCGCCGGCGGCCTCTTGACGTACGCCACGCCGGCCGCGTTGTTCGCGACGCTGGCGGGATTCGGGACCGTCGGATCGGGCGTCGGATTCTACCTGCTGCGTCGTCGTCGCAATCGCGAGCGCTAACGCCCCCGCGAACTCACCCGAAGAGTTTGAAGAAGAGCCACCGGCCGACGATCAGCGCAACGCCTCCGGTGAGGAAAATCACGACGCCGAACGAAAGCTGAAACCCTCCGGAGAACAGCGGCGACGCGCGAATCGCGAACCCGATGATCGACGCGGGGACCCAAGCACGGATCGCAAGCGGAATCGCGGCTTTCGGCGACTCGGCGGCACCGGCGGAGTAGGCACCGATGAGCGGTGCGGCGACCGCCCACCCGAGGAGAAACGGCACGAGCGTCAAGAGCCACGCGACCGGTGCGGTCGAGAGGTATTCGACGCCGTTGTGGTTGATTACGCCGATCGTGAGCACGGCGGCGAGCGCCAGCACGTCGACGACGACGAGCGGCCCGGCGCTGGCGTCGATGCGTCGCGCGAGGAACGACTCCTCCGAAGTGGACATACACGGAGATTCGGACGCACCCTAAAGGCTTTCTCGGATTCGCATCGGGAGCGACTACGACTTCGGCACCCGGCCGACGACGACGTACTCGAACCCCTCGCGGACGATTCGCGCGTCGAAGCCCGCCTGCGACAGCGCCGTACAGAGTTCCGCGGGCGTCCAGAACGTCGAGTCGAAGCCGATCACCCGCTCGCCGACGACCAGCGCGCGTCCGAGTGGCGTCCCCGGATGGAACTCCTGTATGACGAGCACGCCGCCGGGAGCGATGACGCGCGCGGCCTCGCGCAGCCCCGCGTCAGGGTCAGGAAGGTGATGCAACGCGTCGACGACGACCGCCGCGTCGACGGCGTTGTCGTCGATCGGGAGCGCTCCGGCGTCGCCGCGGACGACTTCGTGGCCCGCTTCGCTCGCGCGTGTCAACATTCCGGCGGAGATGTCGACGACGATCGGATCCAAGCCGGCGCGCCGCAGCCCACGGGACGCGCGTCCCGTCCCGCCCGCGAGGTCCAGCACCCGCTCGATGGGCCGATTCGCGAAGGCGAACCCGTCGCGGAGCGGCCGTACCCGCGCGGGCGGCATCGCGAGGTCGTAGAGTCGCGCCAGTCGATCGAAGAAGCGGACGTCGCCGGGACCGAAGCGCGAGGACATAGCCGTCTTTCGCCGTAGACGGTGAAGGGAGTATCGGACGGTTCAGGCGGCGCGTCCGAACGGTTCGGTTCGCCGGCGGGCGCTGTTCAGATAAGATCGGACCGCTTCATTCTTGGGCCACCGGGACCTACCACGACCGATGGAGTTCGTCGTTCTCGGGTGGCCGTCGGACGGGCCGACGCTACGGTTGGACTATCGACGATTCGCCTACGCCGGGAAGTTCGTAATGTCGACCACCGGGAAGGCCGTCGTTCGCGACTCAAACGCCCGCGAGGTCGACCAAGCCCGCGAGGTCGACGAGGCCCGCGCGCCGGTCGGCGTCGATACCGTCCCCGAACTCGACGAGGAGTTCGACACCGACGTCGTCGCCGCGCTCTCGTTCAACGCTGATCGGACCGACGAATCGATCCTCTGGTACCGATACGTCACCGTCCGCTCGGACGCGAAGGGCTCTGGGTTGGGCCCGCGACTGGCCGCCTTCGTCGCCCTGCGGGCCGCCGAGCAGGGGTTCGAACGGATCCGAATCGCCGTCAACAACCCGTTCGCTTACGAAGCGATGCACAAAGCGGGATTCGCGTGGACCGGCGAAGAGACGGGCGTCGCGGAGCTGGTGCTCGAACGGCCCACCAGTTGGGATGGGGCGTCGGTGCGACCTGAACCCGTCGCTACAGACACCTACCAGGCGGGGCTCGATCGCTATCGTGAACGAGACCTCGGCGATCCCGAGGCGTCGTTTCTTCGCGAGCGCATTGCCGCCGATCCGCCGTCTCCGTGCGCCGTTCCCGAGACGTGAGGGAGTCATCGGATCGGGGCGCGAACCCCGAGCATTAAATCGGCGCGAGGCCCACAGGACACCAATGGGAAACGCAGATCTACGGAGTCTCGCGGCGCTGTCTGAGATCTCGTTCGACGAGGTCGCCGGGAGCGTCGTCGCCGTCGACGCGCACAACTGGCTGTACCGCTATCTGACGACGACAGTCAAGTTCACGCGCGAGGAGGCGTACACGACCGACTCCGGCGAGGAGGTCGCGAACCTGATCGGACTCGTTCAGGGACTGCCGAAGTTCTTCGAGCACGACCTCGTTCCCGTGTTCGTCTTCGACGGCGGCGTCACGGATCTCAAAGACGACGAGGTGGCCGAGCGGCGGGCGGCCCGAGAGAAGGCCGAGGAGCTGAAAGCCGACGCCGAGGAGCGGGGGGACGCCGTCGCAGCCGCCCGGTTGGAGGCTCGCACGCAGCGGCTAACGGACGTGATCCACGAGACGACGCGCGAGTTGCTCGGACTGCTCGATGTCCCCGTAATCGAGGCCCCCGCCGAGGGTGAGGCCCAAGCGTCGCATATGGCGCTCCGCGGCGACGTCGATTACGTCGGCAGCGAGGACTACGACACGCTGCTGTTCGGCGCGCCCTACACGCTCAGACAACTCACCTCGAAGGGGAACCCCGAACTGATGGACCTCGAAGCGACGCTCGCCGAGCACGACATCACCCGCGAACAACTCGTGGACGTGGCGATCCTCTGTGGAACCGACTTCAACGAGGGGCTCTCCGGCGTCGGCCCGAAGACGGCGCTCTCGGAGATCCGCGAACACGGCGACCTCTGGGCCGTCCTCGACGCCCGCGAGGCGTACATCGAGCACGCCGACCGAGTCCGTGAGCTCTTCCTCGATCCGCCGGTGACCGACGAATACGACTTCGAAACGAGCATCTCGCCCGACATCGACGCCGCGCGGGCGTACGTCGTCGACGAGTGGGGCGTCGCGGCCGACGAAGTCGCCCGCGGGTTCGAGCGCATCGAATCCTCGCTCGTGCAGACGGGACTCGACGATTGGACGTAATCCGCTCCGTGAGCGTGACTGGGTGCGTCCCAAGGCGTCGTGACGGCCCGCGGTAGATTTTTGTCCTGTCGCGGTCCCCGTTCGGTATGTCCGTTCTCGGGATGGGCCGCTCGCGGTTCTCGTGGTGGGCAGTCGGGCTCGCGCTCGGAGCGGCGCTGTCGTTCGTCATCTACTCCTTCATCGGGACCTTCGTCTTCGGGCTCTTCATCTACTATGCGACGCGGCCGATCTACCGGCGCATCAAGACGCGCATCCGACCGCCCAGCCTCGCCGCGGCGATCGCGTTGTTCGTCCTCGCACTGCCCGCTCTCGCGCTCGTCACGTACACGGGCGCGGTCGCCGTGAGCGAACTCATTCGGCTCACCAACACCGGGCTGTTCGACCTCTCGCGCTATCCGATCTCCTCGGAGCAGCTGGCGCGGCTCACAGATATCGAGCGACTTCTCGCACTGGATCCCGAGTCGATCACCGTCGCGCAGGCCGAGCAAGTCCTCTCGTCGATCGGCTCCGCGAGCAACGTCCTCGGTTTCGTCGGCATCGGTCTCGTCCACCTCTTCGCGATGATCGCGCTGGCGTTTTACCTGCTCAGAGACGATCGGAAGCTCTCTCGGTGGGCGCGGGCACGGATCGCCGACGACAGGGGCGTCTTGGAGGCGTTCCTCGGCGCGGTCGATCGGGACTTCACGAAGATCTTCTTCGGTAACATCCTCAACGCCGTGCTAACCGGAACTATCGGCGTCATCGCCTACTCGGTGTTGAATCTGATCGCACCACCGGGGGTGGCGATTCCGGCCGCGGCGCTCGTCGGTCTCTTCGCAGGCGTCGCGAGTCTCGTCCCCGTCGTCGGGATGAAACTCGTCTACGTCCCCGTGGCGATCTATATGGCGGTGACGTCGTACGTGGCCGATCCGACGACGATGTGGTTCACCGCGGCGTTCGTCGCCGTCTCGTTCGTCATCGTCGACACGATCCCGGATCTCGTGCTCCGCCCGTACGTCTCCGGACGGAACCTCCACGTCGGCGCGGTGATGATCGCCTACACGCTCGGCCCGTTGCTGTTCGGCTGGTACGGGATCTTTCTCGGGCCGATCATCCTCGTGCTCGTGATCAACTTCGCCCGGCACGTGCTGCCGGTGTTGATCGCTCGCGAACCGCTCGTTCCCTACGCCGTGGATCCGGGGGTGGCCGCACCGGACGATTCCGTTCTCCCAGTGCGGAGACCGGACACCGATCCAGTGAACCGGGCTGACGCAACGGGGGCTGAGAGACAGGACGACGCGGCCGAACGGTCGAAAGGAAGTGAATCAGCGGGGGAGCACAGAGGCACCGAGGCTGACGGTGGTACTGAGCCATACGATGACACCGGGGGCTTCGAATTCGGTGTCGACCGTTTCTAACCCGAAGCCAACGGTCCGATTCAGTCGTCGATACCGTCGAAGGAGACGTTGATGTAGTTGCCCTCCCAGTCCTTCCGAGCGGCGATCTCTCGTCGCCCGCGTCGGGTGAGCGTGTAGTAGTTCGTTCGTCGGTCGCGCTGGCCCTTATCGACGAGTCCCTTTTCGACGAGGGTGTCGAGATTGGGGTAGAGGCGGCCGTGATGGATCTCTTTTTCGTAGTACTCTTCGAGTTCCTCTTTGATCGCGAGTCCGTGCGGTTCGTCGAGCCCGGCGATCACGTACAGCAAGTCGCGCTGGAATCCTGTCAAGTCGTACATCGGAATATTCTAGTTGTATATTAGTGTTCTCCAAAATAAACATATCGACCCGCTGTAGTTCGTGGAATGGTCGATGTGAGCGGAAAGCGGGGGAATGAATAGTTTCGAACCGCGACGAAATATCTGTCAATTTAGCATTTCGTCATCAGCACGCAGATATATACTCTCGCCAACACATATCGGAACCGTACGTGACGGCTTCGGGACCAGTTGCGCCGAACTGGGGGCGCACAACAGTCGCCACCGGAATCACACGCGTCGCTTTCGACGATACGTTCGATGAAACGGAAGCAAGCCGCGTGAAAACACGCGGAAGCTTGCCGTCCTGAATTGGTCCCCGCTGACGCTTCGGCCCTCCAAAGCGAAGCGTCAACTGGAGCTAACCGACTGCGACAGATAAAAATACCGGCCACGGCGAATCGGTTCCGTATCCGGGTGTATGGGACCGTTCACGACGCGCTTTTCCGGGTCGGCCCCGAGCATTCGGTATGCGTATTCGTGGCCGTCGGCGCTGCAAAGACTGCGATCGGGAGTGGTCGTACTTCGAGACGGGGACGGTGAACTGCCCCGACTGCGGAAGCCTGCGGAGCGTCGGCATCGGCGACCGCGAGCGACACACCGACAGCGCAGTCGCGCTCGATCTGTCACCGTACCGCGGAGAACTCGACGACCACACCACCGTCGAAGACGTCGCCGGGGAGTTGAAAGAAGCGCTGCGAGACTACGTTCGACAGCGGGGGTTCGTCCACGGCGGGGACGTACAGCCCGTCGACGACACAGTGCTCGCGGCCGCGGAGTTGCTGCACGCGGTCGACGTGTTGGCCCGCACTCGCGACCCCACTGACGACACGCGTCTGTACGTACTCGACCTGCTCCGCGGAGCCGACGACGGCGAGCGCCCGGAGCCTTCCGAAGTCCCCGATTCGATGAGGACCGCGCGGGGTTTGGCGTACGCCGAGGTGCTATCGACCTTCTGCACCGACCTCCGCGCGTGGCTCGACGATCATCCCGATTCGGACGCGGATCGGGTCCGCGAGACGCTCGCAACGCACCTCAGACGCGTCGAAGCGATGCAGGGTGACGTCTCGACGGCGGAATCAGAGCGACTCGTTCGCGCGTCGCGAGACCTCGTCACATACCTGACGGCTGACGACGAGACGGCGCTTGTGCGGGCCGAATCACGGCTCTCAGAGGCTGATTAAGCCGGTCACTGGCCCGGACGACCAGCCCCGGCACCGACACCACCCCCGGCACCGGCCCATTCGACGGTAACGACTTTGCCGCGCGGGCACACACCGTTCTCCGATGGGCGATCGATTCGATCAACACGCGGTCCGTCACCGGATGAAACTGCTCCGCTCGGACGGCGAAGTCACGCTGTACGAGAACCGAGACGACGTGCCCTGCCCGGCCTGCGGAGACGCCTTCGGACGAATCCTCCTCACCGAGCGGCGGTCGCACTCTTTCGACCTCGCTGACGCCGACCGTCTCTGTGTCACTCGCGAGGCCGACCGCCTCGTGGTGTGCACGCACGAGGAATGACGCGTCCGCCTTCGAGATCTTGGAGTACATTTATCCGACGATGCCGTGGACGTACGTTCGATGGACGTGCTTCACGCGGCGTTGAACGTCAGCGACATCGACGCGACGGTCGACTTTTACGAATCGGTTCTCGACCTCGAACAGACCAGAGCGGCCGAATTGGACGGGCAACGGATGGTCTTCGTCGGCGGCGAGGGAGACGCGGAGCTTCAGTTCTTGGCGGTCGACGAGCCGGTGGACCCCGCGGGGGTCGATCACGTGGGCATCGCCGTCGACGACGTCGACGCCACAATCGAGAACGCCCGAGCGGAGTGGGACAGCGAGGTCGTGATCGAACCCCAAGTCATCGGTGACGAGGTGCGTCTGGCGTTTATCACCGATCCCGACGGCTACCACGTCGAACTCATCGAGGAACTGGCGTAGCCGGTCAGTCGATCGACGATCCTTCCGCGCGAGCCTTTTTATGCGAAGGGGCGGCCAACGTCCCCGTGAGTTGAACGTCGACCGCGGCGGTCACGGCGGGTGCGCGGCGCGCCGTCGCGGTCCGAGTCGGTGCGCCGCCTGCTTGCCCCCATATTCCCGCAGCTACAGCTCTCTCCAGTCGGCAGCGACGCCTATCCCTTGATGTTGCAAACGGGGAACGTCCGCGCGACCTTGTCGCCGATACCCAGCTCGTCGGAGACGCGGACCACCTCGTCGACGTCCTTGTAGACGCCCGGAGCCTCTTCGGCGACCGTCGCGCCCGACTGCGCCTTCACGTAGATCTTCTCTTGGTCGCGGAGCTCCTGCTGTACTGTCTCGCCCCAGTACTCCTGTTTCGCCTGCGTGCGACTCATCGTCCGACCCGCGCCGTGAGCCGTCGAGCCGAAGGACACTTCCAGCGAGTGCTCGCCGCCGCGGAGGACGTACGAGCCCGAGCCCATACTCCCGGGGATGATGATCGGCTGCCCCACGTCGCGGTAGGCGTCGGGGAGTTCCGGTCGGCCCGCGGGAAAGGCGCGAGTCGCACCCTTCCGATGAACGTAGAGCTCTCGCTCTGCACGATCCACCGCTTCGTCGGGAGTAGCCGGGTGGCCGTCCGCGTCGACGCCGACCTCGTGAACCTCCTTCTTCCCGATGTTGTGCGCGACGTCGTAGAGGAGTTCCATCTCCATCTCCTCCCAGTCTCGGCCGAAGACGCGCTGGAACACGCGTCGGGTGCGGTGCATAATCAGCTGGCGGTTCACCCACGCGAAGTTGATCGCCGCGCACATCGCACCGTAGTACTCCTCGGCCAACTGCGAGCCGGCGGGCGCGGCGGCCAACTCCCGATCCGGGAGCTCCGCCAGCAGATCGCCGTGCTGCTTCTCGATCTTTCGGAGGTAGTCCGAACAGATTTGGTGGCCGAGCCCCCGGGAGCCGCAGTGGATGAGGACGACGATCTGGTCCTCCTCCAGTCCGAACTCCCTCGCGACGTCCGACCGGAAGATATCGGTGACGCGCTGGACTTCGAGGAAGTGGTTCCCCGAGCCGAGGCTGCCGATCTGGTTTTTCCCTCGGTCTTTGGCTTTCTGCGACACCGCACCGGGGTCGGCGTCCGGGCGCATCCCCTCGTCCTCGCAGTGCGCGAGGTCGTCCTCGACGGCGTAGTCGTGTTCGAGCGCCCAGTCGACCCCGCGGTTCAGAATCTCTTCAAGCGTGTCGCGGTCGGCTTCGACGATCCCTCCACCACCCAAGCCGGAGGGTACGTTGGCGAAGAGGGCGTCGACGAGTTCCTCCTCGTGGCCGACGAGGTCGTCGTACGTCAGGTTCGTCCGCATCATCCTGACGCCGCAGTTGATGTCGTACCCGATCGCGCCGGGTGAGATACAGCCGGTCTCGACGTCGGTCGCGCCGACGCCACCGACCGGGAAGCCGTAGCCTTGGTGACCGTCGGGCATACAGATCGCGCGTTCGGCGATGCCCGGGAGGTGCGTCGCGTTGCGGAGCTGCTGGAGCGTCTTGTCGCCGCTGATCTGTTCGAGCAGCGCCTCGCTGGCCAGCACTCGTGCGGGAACGCGCATCTCTCCCTCGCGGGGAATCTCCCAGACGTTCTCGCGGACGCGTTCGAGCCGGATCCCGTCGTATTCGCGGACGTCGTCGGCACTGTCGTCGGCGTGTTCGCTCATACAGTACCTAACGGGGTCCCGCGAGGAAAGGGTTCCCTTCGGTTCGACCGCGCGGGTGACCCCGCGACAACGCGGCCGACATTGACGACAATGCGGCCGACCTCGACGTCAACGTGGCCGACCTCGATGACCGACGCGGTCGGGCCACGGAGCCCCGAGGAGTCGCCCGATTACTCTTGGTAGGCGATGCGGACCTGTTCCCACTTCCCGTTCGACTCCAAGTGGGCTTGGAGCGCGTCCGCGTAGGCCTGCGTCAGTCGCTCGGCCGCCTCGATGCGCTCTTGGTCGGACCCCCCGGTTCCGTTCCCGAGATTCTCGAGGCCGAGTGCACTTTTCAGCGAATCGAGCACGCCACCACCGCCGGACTGGTCGTCGCCGGGCGCGCCGCCCATCTGCGCCATCTGTTTGCGGACGTTGTCGAGTTCTGGCATAATCTGCGGGAGTTTCTCGGTGTCGGCGACGAGCCGCGCGTTCTCTGGATCCTCGGCGTGTTCGATATCCAGATCGGTCGCCGTCATGATGAGACCCCATTCCTGACTGGAGAACTCCGAGTGCTCCACTTGGTCGTTGAACTCGCGGTCGACAGCCATTCGGTCCCCGACGATGCTGTCGGTCCAATCAGACATACCCATCCGTTGGTCAGTCGGCGGTTTGAGCGTTTCCCTCACGCCCGCCCGTGTCGATTTCGAGGAGTGCGTTTTTACCGACGGGGGACGGGAATTCGGTATGGATCGGTACGACGTCCTCTATCGACTTTACGATGACTATGAGACGGACACGCTCCGCGATCTGCAGAACTTCGTCGACCTCTTTCCGCCCGTCGACTCCCGCGTCGCGCTGGAGTACTGGCAGGACGCCAGCGACGAACTCGACACGCGAAAGCGCGAGATTGCTCGCTCGTTCGCGTCGGGAGAGACGTTGGCAGAGATCGCCGCCCGCGCGACGCGCGAACAGACGTTCACTGCGCTCGATCTCCACTCGAAGTACGGACGGTCGGTGAACGCGCTCGTCCTCGACGTCGACGAGACACTCCGCTCGGCCGGTCGGACTGACAACGAAATACCCCGAGAGACGCTGCATCTGCTTACTGAACTCCACGAGGCAGGGATCCCGATCGTGATCTGCACGGGGCAGACCCTCGAAAACGTCAAGGGATTTATGATCCAAGGGCTCGGGACCGAACTGGTCCACTCCAACACGTTCAGCATCGTCTACGAGGCGGGGACCGGGGTGTTCACCCCGGGGCACGGCTCCGACACGAAGCGGCTCCTCTACGAGACGCTCGACGAGGAGATCCAGGAGGTGTTTTCGCTGGTCCGATCGCGCGTGCTCACGGCCGCCCCGGCGGAGCTTCGACGTTCACTGCACCTCCAAGGCAACGAGTTCAACGTGACGCTGAAGCCGAACTTCGACGTCGGCAGCGACGCCGCCGAGGAAGTCATCGACGAGGGGCTGGTGTACCTGATCGATCTGCTCGGGCAGACGGTCGCGGAGACCGACGAGGGCGTCGACGGTGTCGGCATCGAAGCGCGCGACGCGACGGAGGCGTCGACAGAGCGCCCCGCAGAGTGGGCGCGTGCGTACTACGCGGACGCGGACCCGGAAATCGCGACCGTGCTCGACGAGCAAGACGCGACGCCGGACTGCGCGGTCTCGGATGTCCCCCAAAGCGTCCGGGCCCGCTTCGATCGCATCGACGTCGCCTACTACCACGCCGACGCCGCGGAGATCGGTTCGCTCGACCTCGATAAGCCGACCGGGGTACAGAGCGCGCTCGACGTCCTCGACATCGCGGACCCGTTCTGTCTCGTGATGGGCGACAGCAAGTCGGACCTGCGGATTATGGAGTGGGCCGCAGAGTCCGATGCGGGACTCGCGGCGGCACCGGAACACGCCTCCGAATCCGTGCTCGAACACGTCCGCTCGACCGACGATCTCGTCTACGACCCCGGCGATGCGGGGTCGATTCTGCGGGTGGTCTCGGTGTTGAATCAGCTCTCGGAGTCGTAATCGCGGCCGACGTTACCAAATCGAGATCGACGAGGAAAGAGTCGTCGTAGACTGGAAGGTGCCGTGCACCGAGAGCGTGGTGCTGTCGGATTGGATCTCGTTGCTGACGTCGCTGTCGATTCGCCATTCGACGGTGACGGTCACCGCTTCGTCGGGATCGAGGTCGAGTGACTGCGACGCGCCGGCCGCATCGGCCAGCGGGATGTATTCGCCACCACCGATGAGGGGGCGCGTCTCTCCGTCGTCGGTTTCGATCCATATTCGGACCGCCAGATGCTCGGAGAGCTCCCCGGTGTCGGGCGTGTCGTCCACTGCTGATTCGGGCTCCGTCACCCCGTTCTCTTCGTCGATCGGCGCGCCGAGGGCGAACGTCGCCGTCACCGCCTCGTCCGCGGGGTTCGAAACGGTCACGCTGTCCGCCCCGGTGCTCCCGGGAACCGCGTTCTCGGCCCCGAACAGCAGGGTCCGACGGTCCGTCTCTTCGTCTCTTGATTCGGACTCACCGCCTTCGATCCCGCCTGACGGGACGTTTCCGGCTCCGCTACCGAACCCGCTCCCGCCCGAGACGGTCGGACCGTCGGCGGTAGGCACGCCCGATTCGGTTGTCGACGATGATTCAGTCGTCGATTCGTCGCCAGCGGATTCAGAGCCGGAGGCTCCGTCGCCGACTGTCGTTGCAGCGGGACGATCGATGAGGAACCCGTAGCTGTCAGCGTCGGTCACGGAGTCGACTGCCTCGCCGTCGACGAACACCTGCGCCGTGACGGAAACGGCACCTTCTCGGTGGGCCGTCGATCCCGGAACGCCGACGTCGAAGCCGTTCGACTGGTCTCGATCGAGGTACGTGAGTCGCGGTCCGTCGAGCGCCTCGCTCAGATCGATCGTCTGCGCCGGTGCGGGTTCGACCGTCGCGCGTTGCACGACGACCCAACTTCCGTTCGGCAGCCGGCTGTGGACGACGAGATCGACGCTGCTCACTGGCTGCGTGAGCGTTACCGAGCCAGTGAGCTGTCCGGCGACGACGCCGACGGTCCCGTCGGCGCTTCTCACGTTCGGCGGGTCGGCTGCAGTCACCTCGATCTCGGCGGTCGGTCCGTGGGCGTCGTCCGCACCCGGTGGTGCGAGTTCGCTGGGACCGACCGAGAGTGCATTGGACAGAATCCCCGGGCTCACCCCGACAACGACGATGGCCGCGACGGCGACGACGAACAACTGCGTGCCAGTGACCGAGACGGGGAAATCGGCGGCGCTCATCGGATCACCACCGGTCGGGAGATCAACGCGGATCCCCCGCTTGCTGTCGATTCGGTCTCAGTATCCGTCTCGTTTACCGGTTCTGACGCTGTCGCTGTTGCTGTCTCGTTTTCTTCGGTGGGTTGGTCCGGATCGCCGGTCGCCGTCGAATTACCACCGGTGCCTGCGCTTTCGTTCGTCGTCGAGTCTTCGTTGTTGGTCGAGTCTTCGTTGTTGGTCGCAGTCGAGTGATTGTTGGTCGTCGTCGTAGATTGGTTGTTCGTCGTTGAGGACTGATTGTTGGTCGTCGTCGTAGATTGGTTGTTCGTCGTTGAGGACTGATTGTTGGTCGCGGACGATTGATTGGTGGACGTCGTCGTGGACTCGTTTTCTCCCCCGTCCGCGGCGTCTCCGCCCACCGTCGCGGACTCGTTCTCTGCAGTGGTACTGGTACCGTTCTCGGGACTGCTCGCGTTATTGATCCGTGCGTCGGTGACGTTCTGCTCTGTCGCGTTCGTTCCGCTGGAACCGTTCACGGTCGCTGTCCCGTTTCCGCTCGTGCTCTCGTTCGCACCGACCTCAGTGACGCCGGAGTCGTTGGCCGCGGCCGGTCCACCTTGGGTGGCCGTCGCGGACTCGTTGGCGACGAACAGACCGAACGGGCTGAACCCGTCAGTCGTCGCCCGGAGCTTGTACCAACCGTTTCGCTCGGACGCGACGGTCGTCTCGAAGTACGTCCAGCCCGACCCGCCATTGTGACCGATCACGACGTTGGTGACGCTTCCGGCGGACTGCTCGATCCAACTCTTCGAGACCCAGACCGAAATATGCGCGCAGCCATCGCCATCGACGTTGAACTGTTCGACCAACTCTAGCTCCGTGCCCGCGCCCACCGTCGACGGCTCACAGGCACCCACCGGTTCGACGTGGAACGACGACACCGCCGACCGTTCGACCGTCAAGTCGACACTCACGTCCTCTCGATCGGACAGGAGCGCTGTCGTCGCCGCACCGGAGACAGAGGCGATGAGCACGAGTGTCAAGAGCACTGCAATCGTTTGCCTGCGGTCGATCGGTAGCCACTGTGCTCCCCTCATTGGCTTCCCTCCGATTCACCTGACGGCCCGCCGTCCCGCTCTGCGAGGTTGCGTTGATCGGACGGATTGTCGTTGTTGCCGCCCTGACCGGACGGATCACCGTTGTTCTCTCCCTGACCGGACGGATCGTCGTTGTTCCCGCCCTGACCGGGGCCACCCGTGAAGACGCCGCCGTCGGTTTCGAACTTGACCCAGTATTTTTCGGGGCACGGGTCGCTGTTGCGTCGCGGCGGATCACCACTCGCGGGGTACTCGTTGCCCTGTTGGTCGTACGTGGCGACGAACGAGAGATCCTCGCTCGATCCACCGGTGGTTACGCTGAACGGCGTCGACTCGCCGTCGTACTCGAAGACGTCCAGATTTGTAGCGTACTTCAGCAGGATTTCGTCGACGTGATCGGGAACCGCCGTGACTTCGAGCGTCGACATCCGGCCGCTGTCTCCGCACTCCTTCGTCTCGAACGAGGAGTCGGATTGGGTTATCTCCTCGTCGCTGCAGAACGCCACGTAACTAATGTCCTTACCGCATTCGCCGTTCTGCTCGCCCGAGCAGTCCCCGCAGTCTGACCGCTCGATCTCGAACGCCTGCGGCGTTTCGAGATTCCGCGCCTGCACGGCACGGAAGTCGAAGTCGAACGCCACGTCGTCGTCGACGGGAGCTAAGACCGTCCACGACAACGAAACGGTCCACGTCTCACCAGTGGTGAGCGCATCCGTCGAGAGCAGTCCCCCAGAGGCGAAACTGTCGCGGAAGGCCCTGAGCGTGCCCTCGAAGAGTACGATGGGCTCTCGCCCCGAGCGCGTCACTTCCAAGCGGATGGTGAGGTGTTGTTCGATCGGCTCGCACGTGGGACACGGACTGACCAGCCAGACGTATGCTGGATTCGACTCGATCGAGAGCGCGAACTCCGCGGTCGCCGTCTCGTGAACGCCGATCGAAGCCGTGTAGGCGCTATCGCGCCACGCTGTCGGCTGCAGTACGTCGACGTCGAGATCCAGTGCCCCGGTAGTGAACGATGCGCTAGCGCGCTCCTCGTCTGTCAGGAGCGCGGCGACGCCGCTGCCGGAGGTCGCCGCCGCACCCGCGGCTGCGACGCCGTAGAGCAACCCACGTCGCGACAACCGACGCTCACTGGGGGAGTCTGGGGGGTCACTCATCGGCGGTTCCTCCCTCACTTCGATTCCCGACGACGCCGCACGTGGCGGTGTCGCAATCGGGATCCATTCTCTCCTCGTCGTCGTCGACAGTCACCTCGTCGACAGTGCGGTCGCCGTCGACAGCCACCTCGGCGGCATCCGGCCCGCCGTCGACAGTTGCTTCATCACCAACCGGCCCGCCGTTGGCGACCAATTCGCCGCCGTCGGCCTCGACGCTACGTTTCGGTGACACCGGGGAATCGGCTTCAGATCCGTCGACAGCGGCGTCGCCGCTGCTACTATCCGCGTCCCCGTCGCTATCAGACTGTGATCCGCCGATGCCAACGTAGAGGCCGCCGACGAACAGCAAGGCGATGCCGGTGGCGATCGCGGCCGTGATCGACCACGCAGCCGTCGTCGTGTACGCGACGTACGCACTGTACGGAAGATACAGCGCGAAGACGACCCCGAGCAACTGTAGACTCGATTTCGTGAGCGTGATCGCCCCGTCGCCTTGGCCTTCGCTTGGGCTCTCGGGTTCCGCCGCGGACGCGGTACCCTGCGAGCTCTCGATGTCGCCTTCTCCGCCGGTATCTGTCGCTGGACCGGTCGAATCGGCATCGTCTCGAACCGAACCGAGAAGGGCTCTCAGTTCTGAAAGCGTAAACAACACCAGCGGAACGACGACGAGGGCGGCGAAGCCGACGGTCGTATTGACGAATTGGACGACGTATCCAAGCAGTGGAATGACGAACAGCACTTCGCCGATCACTTGGTCGGGAGAAACCGATCCGGGATCGGCGTCCTCGTTGGCGTCGCCTTTCGTTTGGTACGTGAGACTGCCATCCCGCTCAACGACGTCGATCACGCGGTGCGTCGTCGGCGTGTCGCTGTCGGTCTGGTAGGTGATGACGTCTCGCTCTTCGATCTCTTCGGGACCAACCTCGCGGACGATGATCGCATCGCCCGGCGACATCGCCGGTTCCATACTTCCCGAGAGCACGACGAACCCGTGGTCGGCTCCGACGACTTGGGGAAACCCGTAGACGAGGAACGGCACGACTACGGCGATCAGGAGCAGCACTCCGATGACGTTAGCCGCCGTTCGAAGCTCCGATCGGTCACGCAGACGCATCGACCGTCCCCCCGATCGGTAGTCGGGCATCCACACGCCTCGCGTCTGCCACACGCACAGTCGGTCCCGATCTGCCAGTGGCCCAATATTCCCCGTTCACAGGAGTCCGATCCGTACTAACGGGCTTAGCTATCCACCGATTAGCCCGTGATCGACCGGAAATAACCGGGTGTTTACCGGCCCAAGAGCCATCGGTTCGCACGCACCGTCGCCGACAGCAACGCCCTAACGACGCGTTAAGACGCCCTGACCACAAAAGTCGGCTGCCCGACATCCGCGGGTGGGCACCGCTCGTTTCGACGGGGCACGTGATAGCCGTCACTCCTCGCGGTGTCGGATATAACGTACTCGCCCGATGGCCGGACGTCAGTACGCTGGCGCGTCGGTTACGTGTCTGTGGCATCTTTTTGCTCCTGCGCGTTTCGCCGTTCAGACTGGCTCTGGCTGGTCGTTCGGCTCGGGTTGTTCGTTGTGGCGGCACTGTTCGGCGTAGAATCCGAGATCGAAGCTCACGGAATCGCCTTGAACCTCGTTGCCGACGTCGGTCGGGAGCCACCACGCGAGCCCGACGTAGTGGTCGGTCGAGGCCTCGAAACAGCAGTCGACATCCCCGTTCCCGCCATTCCCACCGCCGTCGGTCGCCACCGCGAGACAGAAGCCAACGTGGCTGATGTCCTGACCCGTGGGCGTCTGGAGTTCGGTGTCGGCGTCGCTCTCCGCGCCGACGACGTCGTCGTTGGTGAAATCGTCGTCGCCGTCCTCGTTGTCGTAGCTGTAGACGTTCGCCCCGGCGCTGCCGCCGGGACCGCCGCCGCCTTTGACGATCACTTTCGCGACGCAGTATCCGTCGTCGCTGTCGATCGACCAGTCGGTGATCGTTTGGCTGCCCTCGACGATCTCCGTCGTAACAGTGATGTCTCCGTACGGAGTTTCGTACGTGGTTTCACCGTCCTCCGGGAGCGGTCCCTCCGGGGCTTCGTCGGTCTTGACGCCTTGGACCAGTCCGAAGTCCGTACACTTGGGGTTCTGCGGGATCTCGAACTGAGTCGAGCCGTCCGTCTGCGGCGTATCGATCGTGACGATGTCACCTAACCCGTGGAGCGAGTCGTAGTCTTTCTCTGCGGGGCACTCGCCCGTCGGCGGGCGGACCACTCCGTCGCCGTCGGGACACAGCTGTACGCCGTCGTCTTCGAGGAACAACAGTAACTCTCCCAGTGAGAGTTCCGGCGTCAGATAGCCGGTATCTTCGGACTCTGCGCCGTCGACTTCGACGACGTTGTCGCCGTCGTCGTACCAGACCCGAGTCCGGATGGCGTCGAGGAGTTCGCCGTCGGTTCCGGGTTCGTCGACGGTACCGCCTTCCTCATCCGACGCGGCTTCGACTTCCGAAACGTCGTTTTCGTCGTTCGCGACGAGCGCGCCCTGTAGCCACACGTAGCCGGGGTTATCACAGAGATGATAGCTAAGCGTTAATTCACCGAAGTCTCCCGGTTTGACGTCGTCGAGACTGATGAGCGGCTTCGCCTGTTCCGTTTCCTCGTCGTACGTGTCGGCGTTGTTCGTGCGGAGTGCGCCGTCCGCGGTGGGATCCATATCCTCGCTCGTGTCCGCGCCGTCGACGCAGATGTACCCGACGCCCTCGCCAGTTGTCTGTCCGGGCTCGGCGGCGAAGGCGTCCTGTAAGCCGTCATCGTCGACATCGGGATACGCCTCGATCGACGTTCGGTCCATATACGCGTCGAGGTCGGTGGCTGCGACCCACACGACCGGGTTTTCGGGGTCAGGGAGGCCGACGTATCCCGCCGTATCCGACGGCTCGGTGCGGGTCACGTCGAGCCCGTCGGTCGGATCGTCGAAACCGTATACTTGGGGGTACGAGTAGTGCTCTTCCCAGTCGACTTTCAGATCCAACGTCCCCGCCGTAATCGAGTTGTTCTCGAACGATTCCGTGTCGTTGAACAGCGCGCTCGTGCCCAGTCCGGCACCGGCCGAAGCCGCGCCGACAGCGCCGATGGAGCCGAGTACTTTGCGCCGCGTCAGGTCGAATTCGTGTTCTGTCATCGTGGTATCCTCGTGTTCGTGATCTCCTCGTGTTCGTGATCTCCTCGCGTTTGTGACCGTCTGGGCCGCGGTCGCTGCTCCCACAATCGGGAAGACCCACCGGTGGAATCGAACCGCCACGTCGCCGCGTGTCAGTCTCAAGCGGGCCCGAATCGGCGACGAACGCCAGTGTGGGTGGGTTGCCGTCTCGCTACGCGTTGCTGGTGAACGGATCGTCGTTGTGCCGGGCCTGCTCGGCGTCGAATCGGAGCGTGAACGTCACTGAGTCGCCTTGGACGTCGTTGCCGACGCCGAGCGGGAGCTCGAACAACTGGTAGAACGTACCAGAATTCCCGCCGTGACCGATCTCCAGCGGCTCACCGGTCGATGGATCACGAATCGTGACGCCCGTTTTGTACACCTCGTGCGCTTCATTGAGGGTGGTGTAATGCGCTCCACCGGGCGTGATGCCGTCGAGGTCCGGGGTCTCGTAGCTCGACAGTCCACTGTCGTTGTTGTCAGTCGTCGGATCGAGCGCTTGGAGCCCCGGCCGGAGATCACCGGTGCCCCCGCTAGGAATGAAGTCGCCCCAGACAGTCGTCAGCATCCGGTCGCCGAGGTCCCCCGGTGCGTCCGTCTCAGTCTCTGACTCCGGATTGTCGCCCTCGGAATTCTGGTAGTCTTCGTCGACCGAGACGACCTGCACGTGCCCGGGGTTGAAATACACTTCAGGGTCCCACTCCAAGAGGAACCAATCGCCCGGTTTGACGTCTGAAACCGAGATCGTGACTGTGTTTCCGTCAGCCGTATCATCCGGTCCCGTGGCGGATTCGATGGCGGGATCCGGAAGCTCGGCGCTCTTGTTCCGAATGTCGACCGACACGGCCATATTCAATTTTCCAGCCACGATGCTGTTGTTCTCGAACGATTCCGTATCGTTGAACAGCGCGCTCGTCCCGAGGCCAGCGCCCGCCGACGCGAGGCCGACGCTTCCGACGCCTGCAAGCAGTTTTCGTCTGGTCAATTCGAATCTATCGTCTGTCATTCTGATCACTCCCCACCTCCGGGGAAACACTCGCGGGCGGAGTCGAACCGCCCGACGCAACCCGCGTCGCACCGGCGCGAGTGAGGGGAACCGCTGGAGGACGCTGAGACTGGAGCAGTTCAGGTCTCTTGATCGACCTCCGGTCCGGAGCCGTCGTTGTTCCGGCACTGCTCGGTGTAGAAGCCCAGATCGAAGCTCACGGAATCGTCTTGAACCTCGTTGCCGACGTCGCGTGGCAGCCACCAAGCGAAGCCGACGAAGTGGTTGACGCTGGGTGGGAAACACTCTCGGCTCTCGCTGGTTGGATCCCCGGTGAGCTCCTCGAACGGGCTGGCTCGGTTGCCGTCGAGGGGAATCCCGTTTCCGGAAGCCAAGACCGGCAGGTCCTCGGCGAGCGTGCCTCGCCGGAACACCTCGCCGCAAAACGCTCCGGACGTCATATCGCCGAAGTCGTATGGGTACGGTTCACCGTCGAGTGTCATCGCGAAGGAATCGACGATGCTGCCGTCCGTTCGGTCGATGACGACGATCTCGTTGTTGTCTCGGTCGGATCCGACGAGGTTGCCGGTGCCGGCGTCGCGAATCGCGAGGCCGGTGATTCGCTCGTCTTTCTCACCGATGTTGTTCGAATCGACCGGCACCGCGGTCGGATCGCTACTCGGATCGTCGACTTTGTAGAGTCCGTCCGCATCCGTGTTCGCCGTCCAGATGTACATCGTGCCATCGGAGGAGAACACGAGATCGGCTCCCGAGAGGTCGATCCCGGTGTCGCCTTGTGAGGTGACTGACGGCCCGGACGGGTCGACGATGTAGAGCTCGTCGGTGTCCTGACTCGCCGCCCAGAGCGTTCCGGAAGGCGAGTAGCCGGCGAGGACGATCCCACCGGGATCGCCCGAAATCGGTCCTTGGTCGGTGAACGTATCGCCGTCGATGTCGTACGTTCCGAAGTTTCCGGACTCCTTGTCGTAGAACTGGATCTGGTCACCGTTGGGCGTCGCAGCGATCGCGTCCGTCTGATCGAAGTCGCCGTCGCCGCCGTAGTCGCTGGGGCCCAAGAGTTCAGTCAGTTCGGCCTCGCCGCTCCCGCCGTCGAGCGTGACCTCGAACAGCGTCGTTGGGTCGGTCCCGCTGTCGACGAGGTACAGCCGCTCCTCGCAGTCGGTCTGGAGCACGTTGTCGCCGCGGGAGTCGTACCACCAGACGGTCTGGATCTTCTCAGCGAGGTCGGCCGAGTTTCCATCTTCGGGCTCCGGGTTGTCGCCGCCGGATTCGCCGAGGCCGGCCGCTTGCAACCACACGTAGCCGGGATTGTCGCAGAGATGGAAGCTCAGCGTGAGTTCGCCGAAGTCACCGGGCTTGACGTCGTCGAGACTGATGAGCGGCTTGTATTCCTCGGCCTCGCCATCCCACGTGTCGTCGTTGTCCGTCCGGAACGCAGTCTCGCCCTTCGGATCGAGATGCACCGGGAGGTCCGCGCCGTCCTCACAGGGCGAATACTCGAACCCCTCATACTGCATCTCTTGGACGCCGTCGTTGTCGGGATCAGGGAACGCTTCGATGGACGTCGCCTCCATAAACGCCGGAATGTTCGCTTCGGCGATCCAGACCTGGGCGTCGTCGGGATCAGGGAAGCCGACGGCTCCATCGCCGGGATCGCTGTAGCTGACGTACTCGCCCCCGCTGGAGCCGTCGTAGTAGTGCTCCTCCCAGTCGACTTTGAGATCGAGCGTGCCGGCCGTGAGCGTGTTGTTCTCGAACGATTCCGTGTCGTTGAACAGCGCGCTCGTGCCTAGTCCGGCACCGGCAGAAGCCGCGCCGATGGCTCCGATGGAACCGAGCACTTTGCGCCGCGTCAGATCGAATTCGTGTTCTGTCATCGTGGTATCCTCGTGTTCGTGACCGTCTGGGCCGCGGTCGCTGCCCCCCACTCGGGGGAAAACCCACCGGCGGAGTCGAACCGCCGTCACACCGTTCCAAAATTGTCGAACGGTGGTCTCCAAATGGGCCAGTTGATGGAGTTTACACTACGGTAGCGTGGTCTCCTGCCACGTGCTGGTATCGCCCCAGTCGAATCCGCTCGGCAGTTCGGCGTCGACGCGGGCGTTCGAACCTCCCGGATTCAGTGGATTGTTGGGAGCTCCCGGCTCGTGGATGGACTGCATAGCGAACCGGAAGTCGTTTCCACCGGCTTCGAGACTGCTGCGCCTGACAGCCACTGTGAATTTGTTTGCAGAGCTGTCGTAAGCCGCCCAGACACCCGGGATGTTCGCTGGATCGTCCGAGATGCCACCGTTTTCGAGATACGTGAAGCCGGGACCACTCGTCTGGTAGAGAACTTGGTTGTCCCAAGCACCGCCATCGGCCTCGGGATCGAACCCGATTGCCATATTGGCGGGGTCTTCCATACCCAGAGTCGGGTGGATATCGAACACCACGAGGTATTCGCCGTACGACGCGTTGATGACGATTGGCTCCAGCTTGGAGGCCTCATCAGCTGACGCATCGTTGATATCCGAAATTGCAACCTGTTTGTTCCCGTCGTCGAGAAGATCAGAGGTCCGGTGGACGTACACCTCGTCGGACGTGAACGTCTCGTCAACGCACGGGTTCGTCGAACCGTCGTTGTGCCGGGCCTGTTCAGCGTAGAACTCGATATCGAACTCCATCGAGTCACCCTGAATCTCGTTTTCAACGTCGATTGGAACGTTCCAGTCGAGACAGATGCAGTAGTTCCCATCAGGATCGAATTCGACCTGCTCACCCGGATTCGGGAATCCCATTCCGTCGGAGACGGTTGCATCACCGTCTAGCGGAAGACCAGTCTGGCTAAGGACGAGCAATTCCGCGAGCGTCCCCGACCACGCGGTCGCCACTGTCGTAACGTCCGACGGATCGAACCCCTCGCCGACCTCACCGACCTCACAGTAGTTGACGTCGACGAGAACGTTCTCTTCGAGTTCGCCTTCGCCGTTTTCGTCCACCGGTTCCGGTTCGGTGTAGTCCGGAATCGAACCTGTACTTTCGCTCGAATCGGTGAGCGCCCCGCACATCCACAGATATGCGGGATTCGTTTCGATCCGGGGGCAGAACGCGATGAGTCCGGAATCGCCCGGCTTCACGTCACCCAGCTCGGCAGTGACTGCCTCGCCGTCTGCCGTTCCGGCCACGGTGCCGGATCCCGCACTCCCCTGGTCCCAGTAGGAGTAGTAATCGACCAAGAGGTCGAGCGTTCCGGCCGTGAGGATGTTCTTCTCGAACGATTCCGTATCGTTGAACAGCGCGCTCGTCCCGAGTCCGGCACCCGCCGAGGCGACGCCGATGGTTCCGAGCGCGGTCAGTGCTTTCCGCCGTGAGATCTCAAACCGTTCTGTCATAGTTTTCTCCCCCTTTCGGGGAAACCCACCGGCGGAGTCGAACCGCCGCCGCGTCGGCCTCGATGGCGGAGCCGATGCGGAGCCGATGTGGGTCGTCCACACCCAACCCCACCGGAGAAACCACCATAGCTAATTGCGAGTTTGCTGACCTAATGAAACGCTCCAACAGCTAACGGCCGATTATGCGGCGGTAGAACCCTCAAAACGTCTTCCGAACATATATTAGAATATAGATAAGTGCGCGCGACGGTATGCGAGAACTACTGGGGACTTACGGCTGTAAATCGTCACTTACCAGAAATTTGCAGTCTAGTATGCCGTCGGTACTGATTCTTAACGGGCAGTTCAACCAACCGTCGGAAAATTAGTTATACCTATTACTATATTGTCAACTCCTGACCGAAAGGACGGGAGCCAGACAATGAGCTACTCAGCGACACAGCGCACGCAGCGCCTTTCGGAGACCGATATTCACGACCTACTCAGAAACGACCGGCGTCGACAAACGATCAAGTTCCTGCAGTCACAGGGGCGTGAGGTGATGTTACGCGATCTCGCAGAAGCGATAGCCGAGCGGGAAACGGGGGAATCACCGCCACCGCGGAACATCCGGGACAGCGTATACATCTCCCTGCATCAAAGTCATCTGCCGAAACTCGACGCTACCGGGGTCGTCGACTACGATCGAGATCGGAAGACGATCACGCTCCGCGAGGAGGCACGCACGGTGGACGTCTATATGGAAGTTATCACCAAATACGGGGTTACGTGGGCGTCGTTTTACCGGACGCTCGGCGTGCTTTCGCTGTTTTTGATCGTACTCGCGCTCGTCGAAGTACCAGTCATTTCAACGGTCGGCCCCCTAGCTATCTCGACGGTTGCGCTCGCGGTGTTGGCCGGTTCGACGCTATATCAACTCTGGGCGCGTCGGTGGGTCTTCCTGAACCAGCTTGTGTAACTCGAAGAATCCCCTTTGCCGCCGTCGCCGCCTCACTCGTCGGCGTCGTCTGGAATCTCCTGTGGGGGCTGTTCCTCGCTCGCGAGGCCGAAGTATCCCGGCTCGTCGCCGACGGGATCGTTGATCACTAACTCCTCAGCGTGGGCCATCAACCACGGGATCGTCCACGCGACGACGCGGTCTTCGGTATCTGCATCCAGCGCGGTGTCGGGATCGAGCCCTTGCAGCAGTCGGGCGATCTCTGATACCGTGTACATCAGCTCCGGGTCGAGCACATCCTCGGGCTCGTACAGTCGGTAGGGGTAGAGCGTCTCGAAGGCGGATTTCGGCTTCGGCATAGCGGGGGATTGTCCGCGGAGGTGAAAAGTTCCGTCGGGTTCCGGAGGCGACCGCAGCGAGACCACGCTGCCAGTCAGTATTTGTATCCGCCGTCCGAGGATCGACTATGCGAACTGTGGACGCCGCCGGACTGAAGATCGGCGACGAGCACCCGCCGCGGATTATGGGCGTGTTGAACGTCTCGAAGGAGTCCCCGTACGATCCGAGCGTCTTCGACGACCCCGGAGAGGCGGCCGAGTACGTCGATCGCGAACTCATCGACGAGGGCGCAGACATCGTCGACGTCGGGCTCGAATCCGCGAACAAGCGCTTCGAGGTGCTCTCGGCCGACGAGGAACTCGAACGGCTGGACACGGCGATCGAAACGCTCGAAAGCGTCTCCGGCGACGCCGTCTTCTCGATCGAGACGCGATACCACGAGGTCGCCGACGCGGCGCTCGCCCGCGGGTTCGATATGGTCAACGACATCTGCGGGTTCGCAGACCCCGAGATGCCGCGCATCTGCGAGGACTACGACGTCGCCGTCGCGAAAATGGCGTCGCCGCCGGATCTCACCCGTCCCGGCGCGGTCGAGTCCGTCGACTGGGCGGCGGGTGACGCCGCCGAGCGGGAGCGGAGCCCTAGCTACGCCGACGACGTCTACGACGCCCTCTCGCTGAACGGGTTCACCGACAAGACGATCGTCGACCCCGCCTTCGGCGGCTGGTCCGAAGACAAGGCCCTCGCCGACGACAGGGAGACGTTCCGCAGACTCCGGGAGTTCCGCGGCCTCGGATATCCCGTCCTCGTCTCGATCAACCGGAAGAATTTCCTCCGGGAAATCGCCGGCCGGACGACCGAAGAGGCCCTTCCGGTATCGCTCGCGGCGACGTCGATGGCGGTCGAACGAGGCGCTCGCGTGATTCGAACGCACGACGTCGAAGCGACCCGCGATGCCGCGCTCGTCGGCTATGAGTTCGCCCGCTCACGTGGTGGCGAGTCCGTCCACGGCAGCGACGCCGGCGACGTTGTCGTCGAAGAACTCGATGTGACGACGACCCGCGAGGCCGAGCGGCACCTCGAACGCATCGGAGCGGAGTCGTCGTCCGCGTCGAACGATGCGGTCGTTCGCACGTTCGAGGTCTCGGGGCTGTCGGACGCCGCCGTCGGACAGCTTTCGATGGCCGCCGCTGAAACCGGTGTGACAGTCGTGTCGAACCCGGCGGCGGTCGCGGGCGCGACGGCTGACGGGGGCGAACCCGGCCCGCAGAACGCCGCGTCGCGCGAGGGAGCCCCGGGTCGGACCGTACTGCTCTTCGGCACGCCACGCGGCTACGAATCGCTCGCAGCGCCCACCTCCGGATCAGGGGACGACCACGGACTCAGCGCGGCGCTCGAAACGATCGTGACCGTCCTCAAAAGCCCGTGATTTTTGATTCGCACTGTGCGCCCGACAAAGCAACGATTATCCCGATTTCCCGCGTCAGACACCTCATATCACCCTGTCAGACGCGAGTAAACACGGGAAAACTTATGCCGGATCGATTTAAACCCGTCAAGTGGAAGCCGGAAGGGCACGCGGGTAGGGGTACTTGGTGCCATTCCGGCTCGTACCGTTACACCCGGGAGCGACAGCTATGAACTTCCAGACGTGGGAGCCGATTTACGAGTCGATCCTCGCGGACTTCGGATATCCGCGCGAGGCCGACGAGCGCGCTCGCGACGCCATCGCGGCGTACGCGCGCCCGTTCGATTTCGACCGGCTCGACTGCTCGAACGACCGCGTCGCAGTCGTCGGTGCGGCCCCGTCGCTCGCCGCCGAGGTCGACCGCGTCGCCGACGCGGACCGGATCTTCGCGGCCTCGACGGCGACAGACGTTGTTCGCGACGCCGGCTTCGACATCGATCTGATGGTCACGGACCTCGACAAGAACCCCGAGACGGCTCGGGCGTTGACGCGCGACGGAACGCCCGTCGCCGCGCACGCCCACGGTGATAATATCCCACTGATCGAGGAGTACGTCCCGCGGTTCGATTCCGCACACGTCGTCGCGACCACGCAGGCGGCCCCGCGCGACGCCGTCTACAACTTCGGCGGCTTCACCGACGGCGACAGGGCCGCCTTCCTCGCGGACGCGCTCGGCGCATCCGAACTCCGATTCGTCGGCTGGGACTTCGACGACCCCGACGTGTCGGCCTCAAAGGCCAAGAAACTCCGCTGGGCCGAACGCCTGCTGCACCTTCTCGAACGCCGCCGTGGCGAGCGATTCTCGGTTCTCGACGGACGTCGCGACGCGATCGACGCGATCCCGACCGACTAGCCTCGATCAGCCGATTAGCCGATCAGTCCTCGATCGGTAGATTAGCCTAAATCGGCCGACGAGCCTCAACCAGCCGATCAGCTTTTGACCTCATTTCTGCCGTTACGTTCACGGCGGCAGCGTCCGTCCGGCCGGTATGCAGATCCACTGGCACCGAAGGGACCTCCGGGCGTCGGACAACCGGGCGCTCGCGGCGGCAGCCGGGGCTGTCGATTCGGCTGACGGCGACGCCGCTGACGGACCGAACGGACCGGTCCTTCCGGTGTTCGTTTTCGACCAGAACGTCCTCGAACACGCCGCGGCCCCGCGCGTCAGATATCTCCTCGATTCCCTCTCCGAACTCCGCGCGTGGTACCGCGAGCGGGGGTCGGATCTCGTCGTCGCCCACGGTGATCCCGTCGACGTGATTCCCGACCTCGCGGTCGCGCACGACGCCGAGCGCGTGGTCTGGAACAAGGATTACTCCGGGCTCGCTACCGAGCGCGACACCGCGGTCCGCCGGGCACTGGACGAGGCCGATATTGCCCGCGAGTCGTTCCACGACGCGATATTCCACGAGCCAGGATCGATCACGACGAACGAGGGCGACCCGTACTCGGTCTTTACGTACTTCTGGAAGAAGTGGCGCGACCGGGAGAAGCCGGATCCGCTTCAGGCTCCGGACGCCGACGCGCTCGCGTCGGTGCCCGGCGACGCCGACACGGACGCCGTCGGCGAGTCGCTCCCGACGATCGAAGACCTCGGATTCGACGAACCCGACGCCGACGTCCAGTTCGCCGGGACCGAGGCGGCCCGCGAGCGACTCACCGAGTTCTGCGCCGACGGTATCTTCCGCTACGACGAGGACCGCGACTATCCGACTCGGGAAGCCACGTCCCACCTCTCCGCGGATCTGAAGTTCGGAACGGTCGGGATTCGGGAGGTCTACGCCGCCACGGAGGACGCTACGGAGCGGGCCGAGGGTGAAGCACAGATCGAATCGATCGAGGAGTTCCAATCGCAGCTCGCGTGGCGGGAGTTCTACGCGCACGTGCTGTTCTACAACCCGGAGGTCGTGAGCGAGAACTTCCGGGAGTACGAGCACGACATCGGGTGGCGAAACGATCCCGAGGAGTTGCGGGCGTGGAAAGCGGGCGAGACCGGGTACCCGATCGTGGATGCCGGGATGCGACAGCTGAAAGCCGAGGCGTATATGCACAACCGCGTTCGGATGATCGTCGCGTCTTTTCTCACGAAGGACCTCTTGATCGACTGGCGCGAGGGCTACGACCACTTTCGAGCCCATCTTGCCGATCACGACACCGCCAACGACACCGGCGGCTGGCAGTGGGCCGCCTCGACGGGAACGGACGCCCAACCGTACTTCCGCATCTTCAACCCGATGACGCAGGGCGAGCGCTACGATCCGGACGCGGGGTACATCAAAAGGTACGTGCCCGAACTGCGAGACGCCGATCCCGACGTGATCCACGAGTGGCACGAGCTATCGCCGACGCAGCGTCGGAGAACCGCGCCGGACTACCCCGAACCGATCGTCGATCACAGCGAGCGTCGCGAGGATGCACTCGCGATGTTCGAGGCGGCTCGCGGAGACGACTGATACTGTCGGCTGTACCTGTTTCAAGATATTTGCGACCTCGGGGGGCGCGAAATTCTTCGCAGACGTACAGCCGACAGTATGAACGAGAGGAGAAAACGAATTTCGGGACGTCGGCGGCGGTGATCGGCGATGAGACACGCCCACTGAAATCAAATATTCCTGATAGTTGATGCCGAAACCGGTTACGCTTCGGCCCAAGAAGTTACATACGATGATTTTTGTAATCGCAAGATAGCGCAGGTATCGGCAAGAAAATCGCCACAATTTGTGTTGGTTGCTACCATATGGCTCCTCAACCTTTAACAGGTTCCTAACCATATAACTGGTCGGAGGAATTACCCATGAGCTACGAACTCGATCCCCTTCCGTACGACTACGACGCCCTGGAACCGCACATCTCCGAGCAGGTCCTCACGTGGCACCACGACACCCACCATCAGGGCTACGTAAACGGCTGGAACGCAGCCGATGAAACGCTCGAAGAGAACCGCGACGCGGGAGACTTCTCCTCGTCGGCCGGAGCGATCCGGAACGTGACCCACAACGGCAGCGGTCACATCCTTCACGACCTCTTTTGGAACTCCATGTCGCCGGAAGGCGGCGACGAGCCGTCCGGAGCGCTCGCCGACCGCATCGCGGAGGACTTCGGTTCCTACGAGGCTTGGAAGGGCGAGTTCGAGGCCGCAGCGTCCGCCGCCGGCGGCTGGGCGCTTCTCGTCTACGACTCGTTCTCGAACCAGCTGCGCAACGTGGTCGTCGACAAGCACGACCAAGGCGCGCTCTGGGGCAGCCATCCGGTTCTCGCGCTGGACGTCTGGGAGCACTCCTACTACCACGACTACGGTCCGGCCCGCGGCGACTTCGTCGAGAACTTCTTCGAGGTCGTCGACTGGGAGGAACCCAGCGCCCGCTACGAGCAGGCCGTCGAACTCTTCGAGTAAGGCGCACACCCCGACATTTTTTTGCGATCCGTGCACCCGGAGCCGTGAGTGAAATCTGGATGTGAGTCTCCCGAATCCTTATTTTCCCGATCGACCGTACTCCAGTATGGCGTTTCAACTCACACAGGCGTTCGGCGACGGCATCAGGAGGGTCCTCACGCGGACCGGCGGGATCCTGTTCGGGACGTTACTTCTCATCCAGTTTCTCGTTCAGGCGTCGGTCAACACGGCGGTCAGCGGTCTCATTCCGCCCGAGGCTTCGGGACAGGTCGGCGGCCTCGGGCTGACGCTTCCCGTCTCGGGATCAGTCGGGACGGTCCTCTTTTTCGCCGGCTTCGTCCTCACGTCGGCGTACTTCGTCGCGCTCGCCAGGGCGCTCACGCGCCCGGTCGAGGAACTGTCCGCGTTCCCCGCGGAACTGTACCGGCGGCGACTCGGACGCGCGACGCTCTCGATGATCGTTGGCGGCATCGTCGTCGGCGTCGCGGTCACGTTCGGATTGGTGTTCTTTCTGCTGCCGGGGATCTTCCTCGCCACCTGCTTTCTGTGTTTCATCTTCGCGGTCGGCGTCGAAGACCGCGGCACTGTCGGCGCACTCAGGCGGAGTTGGGACCTCTCGCGGGGAAACCGGTTGAAACTCTCCGTGATTGTCGTCTTCGCGGGGATCATCGGTGGGGTCATCGGCATCGTCGCGCCCTTGTTCGACCTCGCCGGCGTGCCAGTGGTCGGCGAAGTCGTCACCACATTCGTCAGCACTGTGCTCTTCGTCCTCCTGTACGGGATTATGGCCGCCTCGTATCTGCAACTTCGCGAGACTCGGGATACGGACGAGCCGGGTGTCGAGGATCCGCCGGAGAGCACTGCTCCCGGGAATTCTCTCGGACATTAGTAGCGGCGCTCTCGGAATCGAGACATTTGTCCACCCGGAGGCCGTGGTATCGTTACCCTCACAAGTCTTATACGTAAATGGGGTGTACGTTTGGTTGCAATGGCAAACGGTAAGGTTGATTTCTTCAACGACACAGGCGGCTACGGTTTCATTTCGACGGACGATGCTGACGACGACGTTTTCTTCCACATGGAGGATGTCGGCGGCCCGGACCTCGAAGAGGGCCAGGACGTGGATTTCGAGATTGAGTCCTCGCCGAAAGGACCGCGCGCGACGAACCTCGTTCGTAACTAATACCGACTGCAGTCGTCGTTCGCGACGACAGTAGACGGCTTTTCATTCTGCCCGAGTTCGCTCGGGCGAATTGCAACGTACCGTAGCGATGCGGTTATTCTCGCTGCGTGTAACGACGCTATCACAGCGACGAACTGGCGTAGCCAAGGGCGACCCGGACACGAAGTCCCGCGGGATCTGAGCGTGCGGGTCGTAGCGTCTCAGCGCTATTTCGCGGACCTTTTTATCCGATTACGCGGCCAGCATCCCTATGATCTGAATGCTATCTCGCGTCGGGTTGCGGTCTCGGTGAGGTTCGGCACGTCGACGCGGGCTGTGACAGCGGCGACGCTGGCGAGGACGTCGTTGTGAGTCGCGAGCTGGTGCCGACTGTTCGCCACTATCCGATCGAGAGCACTGCTGGAAACGCGTCAGGACAGCCGCTTGGAGACGTACGGGCCGTCCTGGTGATAGCCGAGCTTCTCGCGGTAGTACTCACGCGCGCCGATCCCGGAGATGATCGCGAGGTTCCGATAGCCCGCTTCGGCCGCGAGCTCTTCGGCCCGGTGGATGAGGCGGCGTCCGTAGCCCTTGTGCTGCCACTCGCCCTCGCCGGAGCCGATCCCGGCCTCGCTGCCGTAGACGTGAAGTTCCCTGACGATGGCGGCGTCTTCGAGTTCTCGCCGGACGGGATCGTTCGGGAAGCGGAGCCGACAGAACCCGACCAAGAGGTCCTCGACGGGGTCCTCGAACGCGAGAAAGTGTTCTGTGCCGCCGGCGACCTCGTAAGTCTGGACGTTCAATTCGACCCGCTCGGGATCGGGGTCGGCGTCGTTCATTCCGGCCTCGCGGGCGCGGATGTCCCGCACGTCGATCCCGCGCTCGTCGGCGCGCTGTTGGGCGAGCTGCCGGAGGTTCGACTTCCAGACACCGGCGTCGATGAAGTCCGCGGGGATGTCGCGCTGGACGCGTTGCAGGCGCGTGTACTCGGGGATCATCCCCATCACCTCGGCGACGATCTCGGCGGCTTGGTCGTTGCCGAGCGGCTCGAACTCGTCGCGCCGCCACTGGTCGTACACGCGCGTCCCGCGCACAACGAGCGTCGGGTAGATCTTCAGGTAGTCCGGGCGGTACTCCTCGCGCTCGAAGAGCTGCCGGAAGTCTTCGAGGATCATCTCCTTCGTCATCCCGGGCTGGCCCGGCATCATATGGAAGCCGACCTTGAACCCCGAGTCGCGGAGCCGCCGGTTCGCGTCGATCGACGCCTGTACGCCGTGACCGCGGTGCATCTCTCGGTTGATCCGCTCGTAGGTCGTCTGCACGCCGACCTCGACCTTCGTCGCGCCCAGATCGAGCATCCGGTCGATCTGCTCGGGGTCGCACCAGTCGGGCTTCGTCTCGAACGTCGTCCCGATGTTGCGGATATCGGCCGTCTCGTTCTCGGCAATCACGTCCTCGACGTAGCGGAAGTCCACGTCCTCGGGGTCGGGCTTGAACGATTGATCCTCTGCAGGCTGGGGTTCGGAATCGAGGTCGTAGTCGTTCAGCGCCTCCAACGCGCGCTTGACGAACCACTCCTGGTAGTCGTGACTCCGCGCGGTCATCGTCCCGCCCATTAGGATGAGTTCGACCTTGTCGACGGGGTGACCGATGTGTCTGAGCTGTTCGAGCCGCAGCGTCACCTGTCCGTACGGGTCGTAGTCGTTCTGCTCGCCGCGCGCGGCGGCGGGTTCGTGGCCGGTGTAAGACTGCGCGGAGTCGAACTCCGAGGCCGGACCGCCGGGGCAGTACAGACACTTCCCGTGGGGGCACATATGCGGCGAGGTCATTATCGCGACCGGCGAGACGCCCGAGGCGGTTCGGACGGGCTTGCGACGGACGACTTCTTTGACCTCCTCGCGTCGGCTCTTCGGGGCGTGCTGCAGGATCTCGGCGTTCTTTGGGACCTTCGGCGCGGAGTGCGTCGAACACGCGTCGAGTTTCGCCGATTCGAGGTCGTCGCGGCCGACCTCGCCGTCGAGGATCCGCTCGACGAGGTCCTCGCAGGTGCGCCGGAAGGCCTCCGTTTCGGTGGGCTCTGCATCGCCGTCCCCACCGTCTGCGTCGGCGTCGGCGCTCACGGAGCGGACACCTCCGGCGGTCGCGACGAGAGAGTCATTACCGCCAGTTCGTCGCGTTTCGGGGTTAAGCGTGTCGCTCCGGAGTCTCTGCAGCGGCTATAATAAAAAGAACGCGAAGCGAGTGCCGTCTCAGCGCTGTCTGGCGACCGCTTTAGAGCTGGCTGACGACTGCTTCGGTGACGGCGTCGACGACGTCCTCGCGTGCGCCCGAGAGGAACTCCACGCGGTTCTGTCGGATGCCGACCGCCGTGACGCCGCCCTCGGGGACGGCTTCGCG
>Ga0207851_100199_pt1 | contig 41057 bp, 45 predicted proteins | sample A23E3SouthBayCA_FD_187747 | JGI IMG/M metagenome (GOLD analysis project Ga0207851, IMG submission 187747) | Aerobic enrichment media microbial communities from Eden Landing Ponds, California, USA - A23 E3 (SPAdes) | ecosystem: Environmental > Aquatic > Marine > Unclassified | place: Emeryville... | reverse complement strand
TTGGAGGTCCTCACCGCAACGTCGTCAGAGACTTATAAACAGCCGATAGCAACATCACTCGATCGCTTATAAACAACTATTTCACCAATTCGCTATACCCACTCCCGGCATCAACCAGTTTTCACTGTACCGACGCATCGGACTCCGAGAAAAACGATCGAACGTGGTTCGAGCGCGCCTTACGACGACGACGGCGACATCTCGATGTTGAGGCTCTTCTGGACGATCTGGGTGAACGCCATCGAACAGAGGAAATACCAGACGATCCACATCTGGATCGGACCGACGAGACCCGCGGTCCACTCGACGGAGCCCGCGATGGGGACGACGAGCTGCCCAAGTTCGTACTGGGCCTCGCTGCCGCGGTAGCCGACCGCCCAGTACATCCACAGGAACGCCGGGATCGTGAGGAACATGATCCACACCATCGGGCGGAACTGCTCTTTGAACATCCCGAGCTGGTCGCCCATCGCGTCCATCTGCTCCTCCTGGATGGCGTCGAGCGCCTCCTGGTCGTCCCGTTCCTTCGCCTCTTTCCGACGGTCCTGGATGTCCTTCATCCGGTCCTGGTACGCGCTCATCTTCTCCATGTCCATGAGCCCCGCACGCAACAGGGTCGAGTACAGCCCCGTCGCGAGCGCGATCACCATGATAACGACGTAGAAGGGAACGACGTTGAGGAGCGGTCCCAGCACGACGTCGAAGGCGCCGGCGATCGCGTTACGGACCGGATTGACGGCGTAGCCGACGAACGCGCCGATCGTCGCGACCGCGGCGATCTTGTCCCACTTCGTCCACGTGGTCGTCTCCGGGGTGTCGACATCGCTGCCGCCGGTCAGACCGCCGTCGTCGCTCTCCAGCCCCGCTTCGATGGCGTCGCGGTCCGCCAGGGCGAAGCCGGTATCGCCGTCGACGAGGACCTCCTTCTCGATGAGTCGGCCCCACTGGCCGCTCGTGATCTCGTCGCGGACGTCGACCCACTGAACCTCTCCGTCAGTGGCGTTATCGAGGACGACCTCGACCGCGTCTCGCATCTCGCCGTCATCGCTGACCAGCGAGCGGACTCTCCGTTCGACCTTGCTCATTATCGCTCGGTTGTCGTCGGACGGTTAAGAACCTTGCAGGATCGCCGGCGATGCGGAAGTCGCTGCGATCCCGGTATCGACGACCGGGTCCCTACTCGTCGAGAACGCCGCGGATGCGCTCGAAGACCTCGTCGGGCGTCGCCTCGCCGTCGACCTCGACGAGGTCGCCCTCGTCGCGGAAGTGCTCGATGACGGGCTCGGTGTTCTCGTAGAACACGTCGAGGCGCTCGCGCGCGGTCTCCTCGGTGTCGTCGTCGCGCTGGATCAGCTCGCCGCCGCACTCGTCGCAGACGCCCGGCTCCTCGGGCGGCTGGAAGTCGACGTGGAAGTTCGCGCCGCACTCGTCGCAGACGCGACGACCGGTGAGTCGGTCGACGAGGACCTCCTCGTCGACGTCGAGGTAGATCACGGCGTCCAGGTCCGTGATCTCGGAGAGGTACTCCGCCTGTTCGAGGTTGCGCGGGTAGCCGTCGAGCACGAACCCGTCGGCGTCCGCCAGCGCGGCCTCGACGATCTCGTTGACGACCGGGTCCGGGACGAGTTCCCCGGCCTCCATGAACGAGCGGGGCGTGCCGTACTCGGTCTCCATGTCCTTGTTCGCGCGGAGCGCGTCGCCGGTCGTGACGTGCTCGACGCCGTACTCCTCGGCGAGCTTCGCGCTCTGTGTTCCCTTCCCGGCGCCGGGTGCCCCCAACAGCAGAATTCGGTGACTCATACCGGACCGGTCGCCCGCCGCCCCTAAAGACTTGAAGATTCCGGCCAACGCTACGCGCCCTCCGGGTGGCGTCGGCCGAGGCCTCTCCGACGCTACCGTTCGCCTCCGTTCTCCTCCGGGTCGGTGTCCGGGTCGGCGTCGGCGTCCGCGTCGGCGTCCGCGTCGGCGTCCGCGTCCGCGTCGGCGTCCGCGTCCGCGTCCGCGTCGGCGTCCGCGTCCGGGTTCAGCCGGAGCCCCATCTCCAGCTCGAAGCTCTCGGCGTCGGAGGTCTCGAACCCGATCTTCTTGTACAGCGAGACGGCCGCGCGGTTCCACCGCTCGACGGTGAGCCACACCTTCCGAATCCCCTCGGCCTGTCCGTGGCCCAACAGCCCGCGGATGAGATGGGTGCCGATGCCGGCGCGCTGGTACTCCTGGTGGACGAAGATCGCCAGCTCGTAGGCGTCGCCGTCGGGCACCAGCGTCGCGTGGCCGGCGACCTCGTCGCCGCACCACGCGATCACGTTGAGGCAGTCGTCGCCGAGGATCGCGTCCAACCACTCGCGGATCCGCGTCTCCCCGCCCGGCGGGATCCCCTGCGCGCGGTCGGCCGGATCGAAGGCGTCGTACATCTCGACGAGCGCCTCGTACCCATCCTCGGTACTCTCGTAGGGGCGGATCTCGATGGGACGTTCCTCCCGATCGGTGAACTCCGTGGGGGGGACGGGGAACTCGTCGGCCACCGCCTCGGGGTATCCACGGTCGCTCATCTGACCAGCGTGACGGACGTCTTGGCGTTCAGCAGTACGAACTCGGCGATCGACCCGATCGTGATCTTCCCCATCGGGCTCGTGTGTCCCCCGCCGAGGACGATCTCCTCGAACCCCTCCGTCTCCGCGAGCTCGACGAGCCGGCTCCCCGGATCGCCCTCGATCAGTCGGACCTCGGCGTCGATCCCCGCCTCCTCGACCGCCGACTCGGCCCGTCGCGCGATCTCCGCCGGGTCGATCGACGAGTCCGGGTTCTCGACCACCGCGACGGTGAGGTCGTCGTCCGCGACCGCCGCACGCTCGACGGTCCGGTCGAGCGCGCGGAACGAGTCGTCGCTGCCGCCGATCCCGCAAAGCACCTTCATACGTCCCCGTCCGTGCGCCGGTACAAAAATGGATCTCCGATCTCGGGAGGCTGTCGAACGCCGCCGACCGGCCGTCGTCACAGATGGGCAAGGCGGAAGCCCGCGGTGTCAGCCGTGCGACTCTGACTGACCGACAACCCTTTTGTTCGGGGGTCGGGTTACTTAACACATGAACGACCCCACCGATCCCGCGTCTGACGGGGGATCGGACCCCTCCAACGGGACCGCGGGCTCTGCGGCGGACGCGTCGGAATCGACCGACCCATCCCGACAGCGGGACGCCGACGCCATCGCGGACGAGGGTGCCGGCGGCGACGCGAGCGGAAACGCCGTGAGCGGTGCTGACGCCCCGAGCGACGGTGAGGACGCTGCGAGCTCCGATCGGAGTCAGGAACAGGTACCCCCGGAGGTCCGCAAGTACGAGCGGTTCAAGAAGATGGACGGCGCCCGCTACGAGCGCGTCAACGAGTTCCTCCGCGACCGGACGTACATCACGGCCCGCGAGTGGGCGATAGCGCGGCTCTGCGCCGACTTCCGCACCGAGACGGGCGTCGAGATGACGAAGATCGGCGAGAACCTCCCCGAGCTGGTCCCCTTCATGACCGACACGTACACGCCGCAGGCGGTCAATCAGGCGCGCTACTCCTTCGAGGAGAAGGTGACGAAGGCGGGCGCGACGTTCCTCTACGGTGCGATGTCCGGCTTCTTCACGGCCGAAGACCTCGACGAGATGATGTACGAGGTGACGGAGGTCGCGAAGTTCCTGTTGGAGGTCGAGGGCGTCGACCTCGCGGTCGCCGACGAGCTCGAAGCGGAGGACCGGATCAGCGAGGTGATGCGCGAGGTGCGCGCGTCCTCCGCCGACCTCCGGGGCGAGGAGGTCCGGTGTCCCGAGTGCGGGCACGTTCACGAACCCGCCGAGGAGTAGCGATGGAGAGATTCCCGGAGGCGCTCGACGGCATCCCGGACGCGGTCGTGATCGTCGACGGCGACGGCGTCGTCCGGGCCGGAAACGAGCGCGTCGAGGAGGTCCTCGGGTACACGCCGACGGAGGTGGAGGGGACGGACTTCGAGTCGCTGCTGTACGACCCGGGTACGGGCGGGGCCGGTGAGGAGCTCCACCGCTACGTCGTCGACCCCGAGCCCCGCTCGATGGCCGCGAGTCTGGACCTCTGCGCGCGGCGCGCCGACGGGACGGAGGCGCCCGTGACGCTCAGCCTCGGCCCGTTCGAGCGCGACGGCGAGACGTTCCTCGTCGCCACGATCGTCGACGTCAGCGAGGAGCGCGCCGACCAGGCCGAACTCCACCGCCGGACGCGGACGCTGGAGGCGCTCCACGAGGCGACCCAGCACCTGCTGAAGACGACCGACCGGGAGTTCGCCGCTGAGGCGGCGGTCGAATACGTCGAGGGGGTGCTCGGCCACCCGATCGCGGCGATCTGGCTGTACGACGAGGACCGCGACGCTCTCGTCCCAGTCGACTGGACCGAGGCGGCCGACGAGATCGTCGGCGATCACCCGACCTTCGGGCCCGACGAGCCCAGCATCTCGTGGGAGGTGTTCGAGTCCGGCGATCCGATGTACGTGGAGGACACGCAGACGGAGTCGGACCGACACAACCCGAATTCGGCGATCCGCAGCGAGCTGATCCTCCCGCTTGGTCGGTACGGGCTCATCAACATCGGGTCTACGGGCCGGGACGCGTTCGACGAGTCCGACCTCGCCGTGGCGCGCCTCTGGGCCGCCACAGTCACGATGGTGTTCGTTCGGATCGAGCGGGAGCGCCAGCTTCGGGTTCGCGAACAGGAGATCGCCCGCGAACGAGACCGGCTGGAGGAGTTCGCCAGCCTCGTCTCCCACGATCTCCGGAGCCCGCTCAACGTCGCGACGGGGAACCTCGACCTGATCCGCGAGCGCCTTCGAGAGGAGCACGAGGACCTGTCCCAGATCGACACCATCGCCCGCTCGCTCAACCGGATGGAGACGCTCGTTGAGGACATGCTGACGCTCGCTCGGCAGGGGGCCGCCATCGACGAGACCGAGTCGGTCTCGCTCGCGACGCTGGCGGAGGAGTGTTGGGAGGGCGTCGACACCGCGGCCGCCGAGCTCGTCGTCGTCGACGACTTCCGATTCCGAGCCGACAGGAGCCGGCTCCGGCAGGCCGTAGAGAACCTGTTCGGCAACGCGGTCGCGCACGCCGGCGAGTCGGTCCGCGTCGAGGTCGGCCCGCTCCCGGACGGAGACGGCTTCTACGCCGCCGACGACGGGCCCGGTATTCCGGCGGACCGCCGCGACGGGGTGTTCGACGCCGGTGTCTCGACCGACCCGGAGGGAACCGGCTTCGGACTCAAGATCGTCGCCGAGGTGGCCGACGCGCACGGATGGGCCCTCGACCTCGTCGACGCCGCGGACGGCGGCGCGCGGTTCGAGTTCCGGGGGATCGAGCCCGCAGATACCGACGCCTGAGAACAGGGGACGTGCGTCGCGGGCTCAGACACCCTCGAACGAGGGGAGGTGCCACGTCGAGACACCGTTCCTGTCGACCGCGATATCGACGTTCGGCCCGCGATCGGCGCTCGGGAGCTCGACCTCGATCCGGCCCTCTCCGGTTATCCCGTTGTCCTCCATGCGGCCGATAATGCGGTACCCGCCGCGCACGTCCGTTATCGACCGCACCTCGACGGCTGTCTCCGGATCGATCGCGACATCGAAGTCGGCGACCCTGTCCTCGGCCTCCCCGTCGCGGTCGGCGGTCGCCCGTCGCGTCACGGTCACCGCGAGCTCGCGCGCTTCCTCGGTGACGTTGAGGAGGCGGACGCCGAGCGGAGGCGAGGTGCGCTCGTCGTCGGAGGCGGTGTCGCCGTCGTCGCCTCGGTCGTCGGTCTCGATCGCCCGCCGCTCCACGCCCAGCCGCAGGGTCCGCTCCGGCGTCACCAGGTACGGGACGGGATCGCCGTACAGTTCGCCCACGGAGCGGGCGCCGTCGTCGTTCTCGTGGTACACCGACCCGGCGTGCTGCGCGGTCGCGTAGTGGTCGTCCCCGGAGGCGTGATCGAACGTCGCGACGGCGTCGATCGTCACCTCCACCGCCCCCTCCGCCGCGTGACGGTTGTGCGCGCGGATCTCCTCGTACGCGGCGACGTACTCCGCGACCGACTCCGGTCCGAGGTCGTCGGGGCGTTCCGGGAGGTCGCGCTCCGTGACCCCTCCCTCGCCCCCGCCATCGGCGAGGTCGGTGCAGCCCGCGAGCCCGGCGCACACACCGGTCGCTCCGACCCCGAGGAGGAACGCGCGTCTGTCCATGCGCGAGTCTCCGACCGGGCCGTTGAAAAGGTCAACGGAATAACAAACGCGCGCTTGTGTCGTCGGGCGCACGCGCCTCCCGGACCGCTCGTCCGGGGCCTACACGTCGAGCACGTGATGAGCCACCGCGTCGGGATCCGCCCTCCCGTCGCCGGCGTCGGTGTCGAGGACCGCGACTCGGAAGTCGTCGTCCGCGCCGTCGACGGGGATCGGGAGCCCGCCGGGGTTCACCCGCACCGTGCCGCCGCGCTCCTCGACGCCGTGCGCGTGGGTGTGGCCGTGGAACACGTAGTCGTAGTCGCCGCAGTCGACGAGGGCGTCGACGACGACCGCGCTCGTGCCGTGAGTCACGGCGACGTCGACGGCGCCGTCGCCGCCGAAGGAGAGCGTCCCCGCCTCGCCGAGGTACGTTCCGAAGGAGTCGACGGTCGACTCGACCGCCCACTCGCCGTCGTTATTGCCGCGAACGGCGTAGAAGTCGAACCCGGCGTCGGAGTCGTTTCCGGCGTCGAACGGGGTCACCGAGAAGGGCGCGACGAAGTCGCCGCAGTGGACGACTGCGTCGACGTCCTGGCGTTCGAACAGCGCTACGGCCGCCTCGACGGCGGCGAGGTCGTCGTGGGTGTCGGAGACGATGCCGATCCGCATTGTCACCTCGCGGATCGCGCCGCGCGGTGATAAAACGTGGCCGGCGACGCTACTCGAACACGTATAAACCAATCGGCCCCCGACCGCGTTCTCACGATCCGTGGATCCTGTTTCCGGTTTATCAGTCTCACCCGTTCATGTTCGGTCGTCATGAACGACGAGAGCGATTCCGGGCGGCGCACTGTTTCCAGACGCGGCTATCTCTCGGCGGCCGCGGCGCTCGGAACGGTCGGGATCGCGGGGTGTGGCGCCCCGCGTGCGGACGCCGGAACCGGCGCGGAGAACGCGGCCGGCAGCGGAGACGTGGTCGAACAGGTCGAGGAGTGGTCCGGGAGCGACTCCACGGGCGTCGAGACGGACCACCCGTACACGTCGCCCCGAACGACGATCGACCTCGACGAGCGGGACGGGGCGATCACGATGTCCACGACCCCGTGTCGCCACCAGTTGCTCGGCGAGGACACGCGCGGCGGCCCGTGGGAGCTGCCCGAGGTCTGGGCGTGGCAGACGCCGGACACGGACCCGAGCGTTCCCGGCCCCCTGCTCCGGGTCACCGAGGGGACCGAACTGGAGATCACCTACGATAACTCGGAGCACAACCGCCCGCACACCTTCCACGTTCACGGGCTCTCGAAGAGCTGGATGGACGACGGCGTTCCGACGACGACGGGCCAGCAGGTCGCGCCGGGCGAGGAGCACACCTACGAGATCACCGCGAACCAGCCGGGTACCCACCTCTACCACTGTCACTACCAGACCCAGAACCACCTCGACATGGGGATGTACGGGATCCTCCGCGTCGATCCCGAGGGGTACGAGGCACCCGACAAGGAGGCGTTCATGACGATCAAAGACTGGGACACCCGCCTGTCGGCCTCGATGGCCGGCGGCGACGTGGAGTTCAGCCACCGCGACCGCAACCCGGACGCGTTCACGGTCGACGGGCGCTCCGCGCCGTACACCTTCCACCCCGAGGAGGCGTCGCCGCTGATCGTCGAGGAGGGCGATCGAGTGCGGATCCACTACGTCAACGCCGGCTACGAGTCGCACGCGATGCACACCCACAACCACGGCTTCACGCTGGTCGAGAAGGACGGCGGCGTCATCCCCGAGGCCGCCCGCCACCGCGAGGACGTGATCCCCATCGCGCCCGCCGAGCGCAAGACCATCGAGTTCACCGCCAGCGCCGACCCGGGCGTCTACGCGCTCCACTGCCACAAGGTGAACCACGCCATGAACGGCGACGCCTATCCCGGCGGCATGATCGGCGGGATGGTCTACGAGAGCGTGATGGGGTCCGAGCAGTTCGCCTCCGTCATGGACCTGGCCGGCTACGAGGTCTGATCCGGGCTCTCACGGGTCGTCTCCCCGTGAGCCTCGCTCGCTCGCCGCCGGCGTGACGACCGCCCCGGCCGACGCCGACTAACAGCAGAACATGAACGGGTACACCAGCGCGACCCGGTCGCCGTCCTCGATCTCGGTGTCGAACCCCTTCTCGTTCTCGTTGAAGTGACCGTTCACGAGGATCCGGGCGTACGCGATCGTCTGCTCGCCGACCGGGTTCTTCGTCCACGTCCCCGGCAGCTCCTCGGGCGTCGGTGCCCAGCCGCCGTGGGTCGCCTCCTCCTCGCTTTCCGCGATCAGCATCTCCTGGAGCTCCGGGTACTCCTCGAACAGCTCGTCGAGGAACTCCCTGAGTGTGTCCCCCTCGAACGTGTACCCGAACTCGTACTTCCCGAGCTCCGTGCGGACGTGACCGGTACACCGCACCGTGACCGTGGTCTCGGCGGTCGTCTCCGACGCGGTCTCGGCGGTCGTCTCCGACGCCCTCTCCGACTCCGACGCCGCCGGCTCGCTAGTCGTTGGCATACCCTCCCGTACGCGGTGTGCCCCGGTAAGCCACCGTACGAACATGTTCGTGCAGTCGGCTCGCGTGGCCGATCGGCGACCGTTGCGTCCGCGACGGCGGACGGTGTCAGTCACTGGGAACGGCGTCCGAACATGTTGCCACCAAACTGATAGTCCGTGTGGCGGTAACGCGGACTTGATGGAGCTCACACGCAAGACGATCGCGAAGGTCATCGTCGCGGCATTCCTGTTGAACCTGGTCGTGATGGGCGCCGGGGCGTGGTTCGCGTATCAGGAGGCGCCGCCGATCCCCGAGGAGGTTGTCGGTCCCGACGGCGAGACGATCGCCACCGCGGAGACGGTCCAGGACGGGAAGGCGGCGTTCCAGCAGTACGGGCTCATGAACCACGGGTCGATACTCGGGAACGGCGCGTACTACGGCGAGGACTACACCGCCGGGACGCTAGAGCTGAAGACCGAGCACATGCGCGAGTACTACGCGCAGGAGGAGTACGGCGCCGGCTACGACTCGCTCGACTCCGCGGAGCGCGCGGCGGTCGACCAGACGGTCCGCGACGACCTCGACAGCGCGCACGACGGGAGCGACGTCGTCCGGTACTCCGCCGCGGAGGCGTACGCCCACGAGCGGGTGCGCGAGACGTACGTCGAGCGCTACCACGAGGGCGACCACGACCGCGGCGTCCCGGTCGGGATGATCGACTCGACCGAGGAGGCCGAGGACTTCGCCGACTTCGCGCTGTGGACCGCGTGGTTCTCCCACACCGACCGGCCGAACAGCGACAACTCCTACACGAACGAGTGGCCCTACTCGCCGGGCGCCGGCAACGACGCCACCGGCGCCGCGATGACGTGGAGCGTGATCGCGATGGTGCTGCTCGTCGGCGCCGCGGGCGCGGCGATCCTCCTCTACAAGTCGGTGAAGCTCCCCGAGCCGTCCGCCGCGGGAATCTCCGTGCCGGAGCCGGGCGACGTGAGCGTCTTCCCGAGCCAGCGCGCCGCGCTCCGGTTCATCCCCATCGCCGCCGGGTTGTTCTTAGCGCAGGTGTTGCTCGGGGGGTTGTTGGCCCACTTCTACATCGAACGGGCCGGGTTCTTCGGGATCGAGGAGGTGTTCGGGATACACATCCTCCAGATCCTCCCCTTCTCGATCGCGAAGACCTGGCACATCGACCTGGGAATCCTCTGGATCGCGTCGACGTGGCTCGGCGCCGGCCTGTTCCTTCCGCCCCTCCTCACCGGCCACGAGCCGAAGCGCCAGTCGAGGTACGTCAACGTCCTGCTCGCCGCGTTAGTGACCGTCGTCGTCGGCGGGATGGGCGGCATCTGGCTCGGTGCGAACGGCTACTTCGACGGCCAGCTGTGGTGGCTCCTCGGCAACGAGGGGCTGGAGTACCTCGAAGTCGGGAAGGTGTGGCAGGGCGGCCTGCTTGTCGGGTTCATCCTCTGGGCGATCCTCGCGATCAGGGGGCTCAAGCCGCTGCTCGACCGGGAACCCGTCTACGGGCTCGCGCACATGATCCTCTACGCGGGCGGCTCGATCACCCTGCTGTTCGTCGCCGGCTTCATGTTCACGCCGTCGACGAACATGGCCGTCACGGAGTTCTGGCGGTGGTGGGTCGTCCACATGTGGGTCGAGGGCGCCTTCGAGTTCTTCATCGTCGCGATCATCGGGCTCACGCTCGTCTCGATGAACCTCCTCACGCGGCGCAGCGCGGAGAAGGCCGTCATGCTGCAGGCGCTGCTCGTGATGGGGACCGGCGTCATCGGCGTCTCGCACCACTACTGGTGGATCGGGATGCCCGACTACTGGGTGCCGATCGGGAGCGTCTTCTCGACGCTGGAGCTGCTCCCGCTGATCTTCATCCTCTACGAGGCGATCGGGCAGTACCGGGCGATGACCGAGACCGGCGGGTTCCCCTACAAGCTTCCCTTCATGTTCATCGTCGCCAGCGGGGTGTGGAACTTCGTCGGGGCCGGCGTGCTCGGCTTCTTCATCAACCTCCCGCTCATCAACTACTACGAGCACGGCACCTACCTCACCGTCGGCCACGCCCACGCCGCGATGTTCGGCGCGTTCGGGTTCCTCGCGCTTGGGATGGTGGCGTACATGCTCCAGCTGTCGATCGACCCCGAGCGCTGGGACGGCTCGTGGCTGCGGGCGTCGTTCTGGCTGTGGAACGTCGGGCTCGCGCTGATGGTGTTCGTCTCGGTGCTCCCCGTCGGCTTCCTCCAGTTGGAGGTCGCGTTCACGGAGAGCTACGCCGCGGCGCGCAGCCTCGCGTTCTACGAGCGACCGCTCGTCCAGACGCTGTTCTGGGCGCGGATGCCCGGCGACAGCCTGCTCATCCTGGGGACCGTCGTCTACTTCGCCGACCTGATCCGCAAGCGGTTCGTGCTGCGGAGTTCCGCCGAGGACCCGACGATCGACGACATGGCCGTCGCGGAGGGGATCATCGACGACGACTGAGGGCCCCCGGAAGCCCGGTCACCCGTCGAGCCGGTTCTCGCGGCTCGACCACCGCTCCGCGTCGGTCGCCAGATCGCGCACCTCCCGTCTGATCCCGGCGTAGTTGTCGACGATGTCGACCGTCGTGACGATTCCCACGGGCGTCATCCCCTCGACGACGACGAGTTTCTTCACTCCCTCAGACCGCATGCGGTCGGTCGCTGTCCGGATGGTCTTCGTCGGTTGGACCGTCGCCAGCGGGCCGCTCATCGCCTTCCGAAGCGGGATAGCCGAGAAGGGGGCGTCGGTGACGCACGCCGCGTGGAGCACGTCGGCCTCGGTCGCGATCCCCGCGGGCGTCTCCCCGTTCGTGACGACCACGCTGCCGACGCGGTTCCGGAGCATTCGCTCGGCCGCGTCCCTCACTGACGCCTCGATGTCACAGGTGACGAGATCGCTCGACATCACCTCTTCGACGAGCATGCGGCCCGGTACTCGGGACGGCTACTTGAGGGCGAGGGTCGGTCCGCGGGCGCGCTCGCGACGCGGTCCGGTCACTCCGCGCGCCACTGCCCGCCGAGCTCGTCGCGCTCCATCGACTCCGCGCCGCCGTCGCGGAACACGCTCACCCGCCCCGTCTCCTCGCTCAGCGTCACCGTCGCCACGACCTCCGGGCGGACGGAGGTCTCGATCGCGCTCATGTGGCGCGATCCCATCCACGGCTCGTAGCTCACGTCGTCGACCAGCTCCGTCTCGCCGCTGCGAGTGCCCAGGTCACGGAAGCGCACCATCTGCGACTCGATCTCGCCGTCGACCGCGACGACGATGCCGCCGTCCTGCTCTCGGCTCACCGACTCGGCCGCCTCGACGAAGCCGTCCGCCGCGAACGCCGTCGGACAGCTCTCGCGAGGCCAGCAGTTGTCGCCCATGGGATCGGCGTAGTCGCCGTAGTCGCGGTCGGCGACGACCGCGAAGTAGAGCCCCGGCCCCTTGACGTGCGGCTCGTCCCACCCGTCGAACGCGAGGCTGACGTGTTCGACGCAGTAGGTCAGGCGGTCGACGATCTCTCGGACCCGGTCGTGAGAGCCGTACTCGATCGCGAGCCCGCTCATTCGGTCCCCTCCGGTCGGTGGTCCGTGACGCGAACGCTCATACGTTCAGAAACGGGCGGGTCGTATATAAGCGGTCCCGAGTCGGGTCGGGTCGAGTCGGGTCGGGTCGGGTCGAGTCGGGTCGGGTCCGGTCGAGTCGGGTCGGGTCCGGTCGCGCCGCCTCACCGCCACTGCGTGAACAGGGCGGCGTCGAACCGGTCCGCGCGGACGAGTCCGACGCCGAACGCGACCGCCACGGCGGCGGGGAGCAGGTTCCCGTACCAGAGGTTGATCCCGCCCCAGAGGATCACGAAGCTCACCATGTCGTCGAGCATGAACTCGCAGTCGCGCAGGCGGTCGTTGAGCGCCCCGATCTCGAAGGCGCGGTCGAGCGCGGCCACCGCGACCGTCGCCGACAACACCCATCCGGCGTAGTTCGAGAGGGGGACGCCGAAGAAGGCGCCGCCGCCGAAGCTCCAGAAGCCGAGCGCGACCGCGCCAGGATCGAGCACCACGTCCATCGCGACCACCGCGGCGATCACGCTCGCGAGCCGGACCCAACCGTTCGACGCTCGCGGACCGAGGAGGAGGAGACACAGCAGGTAGGCGTTCACCACGAGCGGGATGAAGAAGACCGGGAGCGCCAGCGGCACTCCGCCCAGCATCGGCCCGAGGCTCACGGTGTACTCGAAGGAGCCGTAGGGCCAGCCCGTGGCGACGCCGAACAGCTCGATCGCGTAGGTGTACGCGATCAGGACGCCGACCCACCCGACCGCGCGGCGGTCGAGCGCGGGCAACGCCCCGACCACGAGCGGGGAGCGCATCACCAGCACGCCGAACAGCACGAACCACGGGTTGAAGGCGAGCGGCTCGGGCACCCACCCCTCCGCGCTGCCGACGAGCGCGACGGCGCCGACGAGGGGGAACAGCACGGCGATGGTGAACCGGTTCTCGCGGACGACCCGGTCGAGCAGGCGCTCCGCCTCGCGGCGCGTGTCGGGGAGGCGGGCGCGGAGCGCCCCGAGCCGTCCCGACACCGAGGCGGAGGGTGGGGAGTCGCTCACGCGAGCGCCTCCGTGATCGGGTAGACGCGCCAGATCCCCCCCATCGCCAGCAGGGCGCCGACGGCGGTGTTCAGCGCCGGGAACCACCAGTACGCGCGGTCGACCGCGATCGACGACCGGGCGACCCACGCGACGAAGACGGGGTAGACGGAGAGCAGCGCGCCGAGCCGGAGGTCGACCGCGGCGAACGCGACCGCGGCGGCGATCCAGCAGGCGGCGCAGTAGGCGTACGTCCGGTCCTCGCCGAGTACCGTCGCCGTCGTCCGGATCCCCGCGGCGCGGTCGGGCTCGATGTCGGGGATCGCGGAGAAGGTGTGCATCCCCATCGCCCAGAGCCACGCGCCCGCCAGCGCCACGAGCGGCGGGTGCGTCCCCGCGACGGCGGCGTACGCGGCCGCGCCCGGTAGGACGTACAGCCCGTTCGAGGCGGAGTCGAGGAGCGGCGTCGTCTTGAACCGCACCGGCGGGGCGCTGTACGCGGCGCCGAGCAGCAGGAAGCCGGCGAGGTACGGCCACGCGACCCGCGGCGTGGCCGCCAACGCGGCGATCCCGAGCGCGCCGGAGGCGACCACCGCGATCGAGACGAGTCGGTCGCCGCGCCAGCGCGCCTCGCGGCTCTCCTTCTTCGGGTTCAGCTCGTCGATGTCGGCGTCGAAGGCGTCGTTGACGCCGTAGAGGTAGACGTTCGCGGGCACGAGGAAGTACGCCGCGAGCCCGACCGTCATCGGCGTGAACAGCCCTCCCACGTCGGTGACCCCGTAGGTGACGCCGACGGCGACGGGGCCGGCGAGGTATAACCAGAACCGCGGCCGCGACAGCACCAACAGGTACCGGAGGAGGTCCGGGATCGATCGCCGATCGGAATCTGTGGGTCGGTCGGTGTCGCTCACGGCTCCGATCACGCCGTCTTCGACAGCTCCTCGGCGGTCAGCTGTCCGCTGATGAGACACATCGGGACGCCGATACCGGGGGTCGTCGTCGACCCCGTGAAGTAGAGCCCGTCGACCGCGTTAGAGCGGTGCGGCGGCCGGAGCAGCGAGGTCTGGCGCAGCGTGTGCGCCAGCCCGAGCGCGCTTCCCCGATAGCTGTTGTACCGGTCTGCGAAGTCGTCGACGCAGAACGTCTCCTCGAAGACGATCCGGTCGCGCAGCTCCGTGCCGGTGTTCTCGGCGATGTCGTCCAACACGAGCTCGCGGTACTCCTCGCGCAGCTCGGGGGTGTCCTCCAGCCCGGCCGCGATGGGGACTAAGGCGAACAGGTTGCTGTGCCCCTCGGGCGCGACCGTGTCGTCGGTCTCGGAGGGGACACAGAGGTAGTACGCGGGGTCGTCGGGCCACGACGGGTCGTCGAATATCTGCGCGAAGTGGTCGTCCCACCCCGTCGGCAACACCAGCGTGTGGTGTTCGAGGTTCGGCACGTCGCCCTCGACGCCGAGGTACAGCAGGAACGCCGAGGGCGCGTACGTCCGCGACTCCCAGTACTCCTCGCTGTACTGGCGCTTGTGTTTCGGGAGCAGCTCCTGTTCGGTGTGGGCGTAGTCGGCGTCGGAGACGACCAGATCCGAGAGGTAGCGCTCGCCGTCGGCGGTATCGACCGCGAACCCTCCCCGCCGCCCTTCGATGGCGGTCACCTCGGCGTCGGTGACGTACTCCACGCCGAGGTCGTCGCCGAGCTCGACGATCCCGTCGACGACGGCGCCGATCCCGCCCTCGGGGTAGTAGACGCCCATGTTGTAGTCGACGTGGCTCATCAGGTTGTACAGCGCCGGGGTGTTGTACGGCGAGCCGCCCAGGAAGACGAGCGTGTACTGCATCAGCTGCTGGAGCTTCGGGTGGTCGAAGTAGCTCTCGACGTGCCCCTGCATCTTGCCTAAAAGCGAGAGCCCCCAGGAGTAGCGGAGCACGTCTTTGTCGACGTAGTCGCGGAGCCGCGGGCGGTCCTCGTAGACGAAGTGCTCCATCCCGATCTCGTAGGTGCGCTCGGACTCCTCCAGGTAGGCCTCGAACGCCTCGCCCGCGCCGGGCTCGTACTCCTCGAAGAGGGCCTTGTTCGCCTCGCGGTCGGGGAGCACGTCGACCCTGTCGCCGTCCTTCCAGAACACCCGGTAGTGCGGGTCGAGCCGCTCTAACTCGTAGAAATCCGACGGCTCGCGTCCGAAGTGGCCGAAGAACCGCTCGAACACGTCCGGCATGAGGTACCACGACGGCCCCATGTCGAACCGGAAGCCGTCGGCCTCCAACCGGCTCGCGCGCCCGCCGAGCTGCTCGTTCTTCTCCAAGAGGGTCACGTCCGCGCCGGCGTCCGCGAGGTAACACGCGGTCGAGAGGCCGCCGAACCCGCCGCCGATCACGACGACGGACTCGCCGGCCACGGCGTCGATGTCCGGGGCCACGTCCATGTCCGATCGTACGGCGGCAGCGGTATAAATACCGGCCAGGCGGTCGGACGGAGCTGGCGTCGGGAAGGGCCCCGGACGCGCTCCGAGTGGGTACGCCTAAGTCGGCGACGGCCCTACCGAGTTGCACATGGATCCCACGGTCGCGATCACCGGCGCAACGAGCGGGATCGGGCGGGCGGTCGCCGAGGCGTTCGTCGACGAGGGGGCGTTCGTCGCCGTCTCCGGACGCGACGGCGACGCGGTCGACCGGACGGTCGCGGCGCTGAACGAGGGCGAGGGAGCAGACGGAGACGGAGACGGTGGCGAGACCGCCGGCACCGCGTGGGGCGCTCGCGCCGACGTGCGCGACGAGTTCGACTTGGAGCGGTTCTTCGAGGGCGTCGCCCGCGAGGCCGGGCCGATCGACGCGGTGTTCGCGAACGCGGCCGTCTTCCACGGCGGGCCGGGCGAGAGCCCGATCGACGAGGCGAGCTACGCCGGCTACGACGACACGATGCGGACCAACGCTCGCGGCGTCTTCGCGACCATTTCGGAGGCGGTCCCGCACCTCGCCGAGGACGCGCGTCTCGTCGTCCCCTCCGGCGCCGTCGCCAACGAATCCCGACCGGGGATGGGGGCGTACGCCGCCTCGAAAGCGGCCGCCGAGGGGATCGCGCGGGGGTTCGCGGCCGACCTCGACGCGACTGTCGGCGTCGTCGACCCCGGGCTCGTCGCGACCGACCTCACCGGGAAGGAGCGCGCCCGCGACCCCGAGAGCGTCGCGCCGCTGTTCGTCTGGGCCGCCACCGAGGCGCCCGCCGAGGACCTGAACGGCGAGCGGCTCGGCCTGCGCGAGTGGAAGGCGGCGACGCGGTGAGCGCCCCGAAACCGACCGGCCCTGCCCGGATCAGACCTTCTCGATCCGCGACGCGACGTCGAGCGCGGGCCGCTCCGACGCCAGCGCGGCCACCGCGTCCATGAACGCCGTCCGGTAGCTCGCCGGCCCCGCGGGGTCGCGCTCGGCGGCGCGCTCGCCGGCGAGTCCGTACGCGGCGCACCCGGCGAGCGCGGCCTCGGTCGTCGACGCCGGCGGTCCGTCGCCCTCCCCGACCACGGCCGCGAACGTCCCGAGCGTGCTCGCGAGCATGCAGCCGGAGCCGACGAACGACCCCATGCGCTCGTGGCCGACCGCCAGCTCGTACGCTCGCTCGCCGTCGGCGACGATATCTGTCGCTCCGGACGCGACGACGACCGCCCCCGTCTCCGCGGCGAGCGCCCGCGCCGCGTCCGCCACGCCGGCGTCGCTCTCGCCCACCGACTCGACCCCGCGAACCGTCGCCTCCTCGCCGGCGAGCCCGCGGACCTCCCCGGCGTTCCCCTTGATCACGTCGAACGCCACCGCGTCCAGCAGCCTGCCGACCGACTCGACGCGGTGTGGCGTCGCGCCGTAGCCGACCGGGTCGAGCACGACCGGGACGCCCGCCTCGTTGGCGCGCCGCCCCGCGTCGACCATGGCGTCCACGTCGGTCGTCGACGCCGTCCCGGTGTTGATAACCACCGCGTCCGCGCCGGCTGCCATGTCGCCCGACTCCGCCGGGGCGTCGGCCATCACCGGGAGGCCGCCCCAGTGGAGCGTGACGTTCGCGGTCTCGCTCGTCGTCACGTCGTTGGTGAGGTGGTGCACGAGCGGCGAGGCCGCCTCGACCGCCGACAGCAGCTCGCCGACCGACAGGTCCTCGATCGGGCCGCCGTATTCGTCCTCGCTCGGCTCACCGCTCATCGTCGACCACCTCCCGGATCTCCGCGGTCGCGGCACGCGGGTCGTCCGCGGCCGTGATCGCCGAGACGACCGCTACGCCGGCCGCGCCCGCCGCCGCGACCGCCCCGGCGTTGCGGGCGTCGATCCCCCCGATCCCGACCACGGGGAGGTCGACGGCGCCGGCGATATCGGCGACGCGATCGGGGCCGAGCCCGTTCGTCTCCGCCGGCACGTCCTTGGTGTCGGTCGCGTACACCGCGCCGACGCCGAGGTAGTCCGCCCCCGCGTCGGCGGCAGCCCGGGCCTCGGGGACCGTCGACGCCGACACCCCGACGATCGCCTCGTCGCCCAGGCGCTCGCGGGCGACCGCGGCCGGCAGGTCCGACTGCCCGAGGTGGACCCCGTCGGCGCCGACCGCGGCCGCCAGGTCGACCCGGTCGTTGACGATCAGCGGGACGCCGGCGTCGGCGGTGAGTTCGCGGAGCCTCCGTCCGAGTTCATACCGCTCGCGCGCCGGTCTGCCCTTCTCGCGGAGCTGGACGACATCGACGCCGCCGTCGAGAGCCGATTCGACGATCGCCGCCGTCTCCCGGCCCGCCGACCGGCTCTCCTGTGTCACGAGGTACGCCCGCCACTCGTTGGGATTCATTAGTGGTACCTTCGAGTGGTCAGTGAAAAGTGATTCCGTCCGCGTCGGCGAGCGCGCGTCAGCGAGCGCCCGCGTCGTCGTCGGCCCCTACTCGCCGTCGGCGATCGATTCGATGACCTCGACGCTGCCGGTGAGCTGCCGGTGGACGTACGGCATGTCGATACCGGCGTCGTCGAACGCCTCCTTCACATCGGTGACGTACTCGGAGCGCACGCGGACGAAGTCCCCGCGGTCGGGCTCGTCGATCCACCAGCGCGACTGCAGCCCAACGGCGGAGTCGCCCAGCTCGACCACCCGCACCGAGGGCGCGGGGTCGTCGAGGATCTCCGCGTGGGCCTCGGCCTTCTCGACGATGATGTCGGTGGCCTCGGCGATGTCGTCCTCGTAGCCGATCCCGAAGACGAACTTCTGGCGGAGCGTCTCGTAGGCGACCGGGTTCGTGACCGCGTTGTTCGCCAGATCGCCGTTCGGCACCGTGACCCGCTCGTTGTCGAAGGTGCGGACGCGGGAGACACGGAGGTCGATGTCCTCGACTCGTCCCGCGTTCCCGTCCCACTCGATCCAGTCGCCGACCTCGAACGGCTTGTCCTTCAAGATGAAGATCCCGGCGACGAAGTTGCCGAGGAGGTCCTGTGCGGCGAAGCCGACCGCGAGCGCGACGGCGCCGCCGAAGACGGCGAACGCCGAGAGGAAGGCGCCGTAGCCCGCGATCGTGAACCCGATCGCGACCGCGGCGACCCAGACGACCGCGTTCGCCACGCTCGACGCGAGGCTTCGGACGGCCTCCTCCAGTCCTCGCGACTCGATCGCTCGCTCCACGCCGGGCACGAAGACGGCCTTCCCCACTAGTAGGGTGGCGACGAACCCGACGACGAACAGGAACACGGTGAGCAGGAATCCGGCGGCCGTCGCCGCGATCCCGCTCAGTCCGAACTGTAGTGGTAGCATCATCATCCCATTCGGAGGGGTATTTAAAGAAGCTACTGGCAGCGCAGTTGTTTATCGGGGGTCGGCCGTCGCGATCGGACCGGGGTCGGTCGTCGCGATCCCTCGCTCCGCTCCCCTCACCTCAGTCGCCCCGCGCCGGGCGAGGGTCGAGCGGCCCGTCCCCGCGCGCGACGCCCCGGAGCCGCCGCCCGTGCGGGTCGTCCGCGCGCATTCGGTTGCGGACCGCCCGCGGGACCCACGCGTCGCGGTCCGCCGGAGGCCCGGCCGCCTCCGTCCCCGAGGGCCTGAGACCGTCGGGGAGGTACCGCGCGTAGGTCGGGAGTCGCTCCCGCAGCGGCATCCCCCCCGCGTCGGCGACCGCCCGGAGCCCGTCGAGGTCTGGCCACGCGTAGGCCGGGTTGACGTAGTCGTCGGTGACGGGGGAGACGCCGCCGAGATCGTCGATCCCGCAGTCGACGAGGTCGGCCGCGGGCGAGAGGTTCGGCGGCACCTGCACAGACACCTCCGGCGGGAGCGCGGCCCGCGCCATCGCGACCACGCGGCGCATCGTTTCCAAGCCCGGCTTCGCGAAGTCCGACCGCTCGTTCGGCACGACGTTCTGGACGATCACCTCCTGGACGTGACCGTGCCGCTCGTGGAGCTCGCGGATCGCGAGCAGGCTCTCCGCGCGGTCGCGCCAGCCCTCGCCGATGCCGACGAGGATGCCGGTCGTGAAGGGGACGCCCTGCCGCCCCGCCGCGCGGATCGTGTTGAGCCGCTGGCCGGGGGTCTTCCGGCGGCCGCCGCCGTGTGCGTCGACGTCGGCGGTCGTCTCAAGCATGACGCCCATCGAGGCGTTCACCTCGCGGAGGTCCGCGAACGCCGCCTCGGTGAGATCGCCGGGGTTCGAGTGGGGTAAGAGCCCCTCCTCTAAGGCGATCTCGCAGGCGCGGTAGAGGTACTCCAGGATCGAGTCGTACCCCCACTCGTCGAGCGTCTCGTGGATCTCGGTGTACCGGTCGTCGGGCTCGTCGCCGAAGGTGAACAGCGCCTCCGTGCAGCCGGCGTCGGCGCCGACGCGACAGCGCCGCCTGACCTCCTCTGGCGACAGCAGCGACGCCTCGCCCGGCACGTCGTAGTAGGTGCAGTAGGTACAGGTGTACCGGCACGCGGTCGTCAGCGGGACGAAGACGTTCCGGGCGAAGGTGAGCCGGTCGGCAGGCTGGACGTCGGCGGGCGTGACCGAGAGCAGCCGCTCGACGCGCTTCGCGTCGGGCTTGATCTCGATCCCGTACTCCTCGGCGGCCGCGAACACGGTCGCCTCTCGCCGCCCGGACTCAAAAAGGATCGCGGTCCCGGATCCGAGCGCGCTCACTGGGGGTCGCCGTCGGCCCGGTGCGAACCGATCTCACTCCCGCCCGATCCCGACCCGCCCGTCGGTCGCGTCGAGCGCGAAACCGGCGTCCCGGAGCCACCGCGCCGCTCTCCCGCCGTCGGCTTCGTCGTCGGCTTCCGCGTGGATCAGGAGCTCCGCGAGATCCGCCGGCTCGTCGGCGTCGGTCGCGAGTCGGTGGGAGTCGACGACCGCGACGCTCGCGTCGATCTCGTCGGCGATCCGGTGGTGATCGAGGTAGGAGGCGCCGTGGTAGTCGACCCGGAACTCGGGGCGGGAGACGACGAGCGCGTTCGTCCCGCCGCCGCGGCCGGGCGCGATCGCCACGTCGGCCTCGCGGCCGGCCGCGAACAGCTCTCGCAACGACTCCGGGGTCGCGAGCGCGAGGTCGGCCATGACGACCGCGACGGGCTCCTCATCTCCCTCCGCCTTCCCGCCGCTCCCGAGCCGTGCGTCCAGAACGGCGTTGACCGCGTCGGTCAGGGGCCGATCGTCGACCGTCACCGGACAGGGGAGGTCGGCGTCGACCGCGCCGGTCGCCAGCACCCGCGGCTCGCCGCCGGCCCCGCTGATCGCGTCGAGCACGTCCCGGAGCATCGCGTGCGCGAACGCGGCCCGCTCGTCGGGCGTGAGGACGCCGGAGAGTCGCGACTTGGGGCGGTCGGTCGAAAACGGGACGAAGACCTCCATTGCGGGCGACGGCGGCCCTTAGAACAGCGATTCCAGCTCGTCGCTGTCGTCGCTCACGAGGTCGTCGAGGTTCTCGTCGCTCTCCTCGCGGATCTCGTCTAAGTTGTCCTGCGCCTCGATGGCGACCTGCTGGAGCTCCTTGATCCGCGGGACGTTCGTGACGCCCGCGAGCAGGATGACGGTCGCGACGAAGCCGGCGCCGCGGTACGGGTAGTCGCCGCCCCGGACCTCCATCGAGCCGGTCTGCTCTTCGAGCCACTTCCGGCCGCGCTCGATACCCTTCCGGTTGAGGTACTCCGGCGGCCCCGCGAGCACGAGCAGCGCGCGCTCCGCGCCCTCGATCTCACAGGGGAGGGTGAGCCGGCCCAGCGCCGCCTTGCGGACGAGGCTGGTGATCCGGTTCGTGGTGTGCGCGCTGTCGAGCTCGTCGTCGCCGTCGTCGTTGCGGAGCCGCGAGAGCAGTCCGCCCGAGGTGCGCTCCTCGACTTCCTCCTCGGCGTAACCGACCGTGGAGACGCCGCCGCCCGAGAGCGTGTTGATGATCTCCGAGGAGTCGACGACGCTCTCTGCGACCTCCTGGCCCTGCTGGACCTCGCCGGCGCCGAAGAGGATTCCGAACCGCCGGACGATCTCCTCGTTGATCTCCTCGTAGCCGCCCTGGACGGACTCGCCCGTCTTCCGCCAGGCGTCGTTGTCGAACACCATCAGGTTGTCCACCTCGCGGACGAACGTCTGGAACGAGCGGGCCGCGTTCAGGGTGTAAATACCTCCCTCGTCGCTGCCCGGCAGGATGCCGAGCCCGTAGACGGGCTCGGTGTAGATCCGCTTGAGGTGCTTCGCGAGCACCGGCGCGCCGCCGGAGCCCGTACCGCCGCCGAGCCCGGAGACGACAAGGAACGCGTCGACCTCGTGGACCGGGATCGAGTCGATGGCTCCCTGCACCTCGTCGATATCCTCCTCGGCGATCTCCGCGCCGAGCTCGTTGTCCGCGCCGACGCCGTGCCCCTTCACCCGGGACTGCCCGATGAGCACGCGCTGGTCCTCGGCGATGTGTTCGAGTCCCATGAGATCGGCCTTGGCCGTGTTGACGGCCGCGGCCGCGCGGACGATCTCCGATCCCGTCCGCTTGTCGTACTCCAGGAATTTGTCGACGACTTTCCCCCCCGCCTGTCCGAATCCGATCATTGCAAGTTTCATCGTGTGCTCCCTCCGCGTTTGAAATGAACAGAACGTGATCGCATATTTAAGCCTTCGGTTGGCGTTATTACCCGTGATATTCGACTCGCTGACAGGAGGGGGTGGTCGGCGCTCGGATCGGGGGCAGTGCGGCGGCGCAGTCCCGCCGAGCGCGTCGCATTCGCCTCCATCACGCCACCCCCAGGTGCTCTCCGAGGGTGGTCAGCTCCGCGGGGTCGACGCCGAACGCGGCCACGTCGTTGTCGGCGGTCGTGTTGTCGAACTTCAACGATCGATACTGGTCGGGACCCATCGGGAATCCGGGGACGGCGCCGAGGACGCTGAGCCCGATCCGAGCGAGCGGCATCGGCAGGGGGAGGATCGTGACCCCCTTCTCCTCGGCCTCGTACACGAGGTCGGTCACCTCGCGCAGGGTCAGCGTCTCCGGCCCGCCGACCTCGTACGTCTCGCCGACGTGCTCGTCGCCCTCCAGCGCCGCGACCAGCATCGGGACGAGGTCCTCGACGTGGATCGGCTGGAAGCGGGTCTTCCCGCCGCCGGGAAGCGGGTACAGGGGGATGCCGGGCGCGAACATCCCCTTCAGCCGCTTGGTGAAGGAGACGAACTCGCCCCCCTCGCCGAAGACGACGGACGGTCGGAAGATCGTCCAGTCGAGGCCGCTCTCGCGGACGATCTCCTCGGCGGCCCCCTTCGCGCGGATGTAGGCGGTGTCGCCGTCGGGGTCGGCTCCGAGCGCGCTGAGTTGGACGAACCGCTCGGCGCCGCCGTCTTCGGCCGCCCGCACGAGGTTCTCGGTGCCGCCGCGGTGGATCCGGTCGTGCATGACGTTCCCGCCCTTCGGCTCGAACAGCGGCGAGAGCGCGACCAGATTCACCACCGCGTCCTGTCCCTCGACCGCCCCGGCGATCGAGTCGTAGTCGGTGACGTCGCCGGTCGCGGACGCGACCCCTTCGGGAGTGTCGCCCGGCGATCGCGAGAGGGCCGTCACCTCGTGGCCCCCGTCCGCGAGTGCGCCGCAGAGGTACGACCCGATGAACCCGGTTCCGCCGGCTACCAACACTTTCATGCACAGTACGTCGGGCGGAACGCCCGTAAACCTACCGCGGCGTCAGACGCGGCGGTGACGGGAACGCGGAGCGTGCGAAACGGGGGATACCGGAGGGGAGCGGGGAGAGCTCCGGCCGACGCGGCGAATCAGTCCCCGTCGCCCGGGTCGGGGACCGTCAACACCGGCACCGGAGACGTGCGGACGATGCGCTCGGCGACGCTCCCGAGCAGGTACCGCTCGATCCCGGTGCGCCCCTGCGTCCCCATGACCACGAGATCGATCGCGTTTCCGTCGACGTACGCCTGGATCCCGCGCGCCGCGGACGACCCGACCTCGACCGTCTCCACGGTATCGACGCCGGCCTCCTCGGCGGTCGCCGCCGCCTCCGCGACCGTCTCTTCGGCCCCCTCGACCAGCGTATCCACGCCCGCGTACCCCTCGTGACCGATCACCCCGACATCGACGACGGAGAGGACGTGGACGGTCGCGCCCGCGCGGTCGGCGAACGTCAGCGCGCGATCGAGGGCGTCGCCGGCGCGCTCGCTCCCGTCCGTCGGCACGAGGACGTTCCGGTAGGGGTACCGCACCGTCTCGCCGTCGGGCCGAATACTGAGAACCGGCACGGTCGACTCCCGGACGACGCGCTCGGTGGTGCTCCCGAGGAGCAGGCGGTCGAAGCCCGTCCGGCCGCGGGTCGGCATGGCGACGAGGTCCATCCCGTACTCCCCGGCGTACGTGCCGATCGTCTCGGCGACGCCGCCCTGGAGCACCTCGGTCACCGTCTCGACGCCCCGGTCGGCGGCGCGGTCCGCGGCCGCCTCGACGATCTCCTCGCCCTCGCGTTCGAGCACGTCGACGACCTCGCCGCCGATTCGCGTGACGCTGTCGTGCGTCGTGTCGGCGACGTTGAGGACGTGGACCGTCGCGTCGTGGTCGTCCGCCAGATCGAGGACGTGGTCGAACGCGGCGCTCGCCCCGTCGCTGCCGTCGGTCGGGAACAGGATGCGGTCGAACATACGCGTACGCTCACAGCGTGTGGTGAAAAGGTTCGCGACGGTCCCCTCCCTCCCCCGAAGGCACCGATCGGGAGGCGATCGGTCGGCGCGACCGACCGCGGTCAGGCGCCGCCCGGTCCGCCGGAGCCGTCATCCGCCTCGTCGCCGGCCCCGTCGACCACCTCGATCCGGACCGTCGAGATGCGGGCGCCGTCGACGGCCGTGACTTCGAAGCCGTAGTCGCCGGCCGCGACCGTGTCGCCGGCCTCCGGAGTGCGACCGAGGCGGTCGAGCACGAGCCCGCCGAGCGTCTCGAACCCGTCGCCGGCGAAGTCGGTTCCGAGCGCGTCGTTGACGACGGACAGCGAGACCGATCCGTCGGCCTCGTAGGCCCCCGCTCCGGTCTTTCGGACCGCGTACTCGCCGCGGTCGGCGTCGAACTCGTCGCGGAGGTCGCCGACGAGCGCCTCGACAGCGTCCTCGACCGTGGCGATCCCCTCGAAGGCGCCCCACTCGTCGACGACCGCGGCCATCTGGCGGCGCTCGTCGCGGAACTGCACGAGGAGATCGCTGAGCGACGTGGTCTCCGGGACGATCACGAGGTCGCGCGCGAGGTCGGCGGCGGTGACCGACTCGCCGCCCGCTTCCCCCGCGCGCAGCACGTCCTTCACGTCGACGAAGCCGACCACGCGGTCCGCGTCGTCGGCCGCCACCACCGGATACCGAGTGTGGCCCGCGTCCAGCACGGTCGCGCGGATCGCGGCGAGGTCGGCGTCGGCCGGGATGCTGGTCACGTCCGGCCGGGGGACCATCGCTTCCCGGACCACGGTGTCGTCGAGTTCGAAGACGGCGTCGATCATCTCGACCTCGACATCGGCGACGTGACCGGCCTCGCCGGAGCGCGCGAGCACGCGGCGGATCTCCCGCTCCTCCATCGTTTCGTCCGTCTCCGAGGCGGGCGGGACGCCGATCATGCGCGTGAAGGCGTTCGCCGCCCCGTTGAACACGACGATGCCGGGCGAGAACAGGTAGTAGGAGAGCTTCATCGGGGGGGCCAGGAGCATCGCGACGCGCTCCGCCTGCGCGATCGCGATCGTCTTCGGCGCCAGCTCCCCGAACACGACGTGGAGGAACGTGATGACGCTGAACCCGATCGCGAACGCGACGAGGTGGACGAGGTTCGCGGGTAAAAGCGGTCCGAGAACCGGCTCGATCAGCGCGGCGACCGCGGGCTCGCCGATCCACCCGAGCCCGAGCGAGGCGATCGTGATCCCGAGCTGCGTCGCCGCGAGGTAGTCGTCGAGGCTCTCCATCACGTCCTGGAGCGCGCCGGAGCCGGGGCGACCCTCCTCAACCAGCTGCTCGACCGAGGTTGAGCGGACGCGGACGAACGCGAACTCGGACGCGACGAAGAAGCCGTTCAACACCACCAACACGAGCGCCGCGACCACCCGGCTGACGGAGATCGCGACGTCTACCATCGACGCCTCCGCGGTGCGCGGGCGTGGCGGGTGTGATTGGTGCGACGCGCGTGAGGAGTGTCGGCGACCATGCCGTCGGTTCCACGCGAAGGCACTAAAAAGGGGGTTCGTCGGAACCCGCGCCGTTTATTCCTCACCGCGCCGGAGCGCGACCATGCTGATCACGCTGGAGGGGCTTGACGGCAGCGGGAAGACCACCGTCTGGGAGGCGCTCCACGACGTTTACCCCGACGCGACGTTCACCCGCGAGCCCACCGACAGCTGGTACGGCGAGGCGGTCGACCGGTCGATCGCGGCCGACGACGCCGACCCGCTCGCGGAGTTGTTCCTGTTGACCGCGGACCACGCCGACCATCTCTCGGGGACGATCGAGCCCGCCCTCGCCGACGGCGACTTCGTGATCTCCGACCGCTACTCCGACTCCCGGTTCGCCTATCAGGCGGCGACGCTCGCCGCCAGCGACGTCGACATCGACCGCCCGCTGGAGTACATCAAGGGGATCCACGCCGCCTTCTCGCGGCCGCCGGACGCGACGATATACCTCGACCTGGACGCGCGCGAGGCCGCCGAGCGCGCGGGCCGGACCAACAAGTTCGAGCAGGACGGCTACCTCGCCGCGGTCCGGAAGAACTACGAGCGGCTGATCGACGCCGAGCCGGACAGGTTCGTCCGCGTCGACGCCTCGCGGTCGCCGGAGGCCGTCATCGCACGGATCGAGGAAGCGATCGCGGAGCTGGTCGGCGAGTAAGGTCCTGAGCCGAAATTACTCTGTGTCCGGGAGCTCCACGTCGTCCGGTGACGGGACGTAGAGGTAGTCGATCGTCGCCCCGAGCACGACGGGAAGCCCGATGAGCAGGGCGGCGAGCAGCGTCGGACTACCGAGGTCGATGCCGGCGCCGACGTTGAGGACGCCGGCGAACACCAGCATCGAGAGCAGCAGCAGCATCGGGGTCAACACGAGGGTGTACACGACCGACCCCCACGAGGTGTTCAGCCGGAGCCGGAAGAATCGGGTCGCCACCCCGGCGATCAGCGTGTGGAAGGCCACGAGGGCGATGAGGCTGACGAACCCGAACAGCGCGAGCATACCCGACGTACGGGCTCCCGGCATTTGCCCCTATCGGCCGGCGGGCGGCGCGCTCGGTCGGCGGGTTCACGGCCGGCGGGCGGCGCGCTCAGTCGGCGGGTTCACGGCCGGCGGGCGGCGCGCTCAGTCGGCGGGTTCACGGCCGGCGGGCGGCCTAGAACCCGCCGCTGTTCCCCTGCTGGCGCGCCGCGGACAGCAACCCGTCGAGCGGCTCCGTGTACTCGTAGCCGGGGATGACGCCCTGCACGTACGTCCCCTCGACGAAGTCGATCAGCGCCCCGGCGTCGTCGACGCCGCGACGCTCGTTGATATCGGTCAGCTCGAAGTCGACCTCGATCTCGTCGTCGCCGACCGCGACGGTCGGGTCGAACTCGCGGTCGCCGCGGGTGACGCCGCCCACGTCGACGACGCGGAGCTCGAACGTCTCGATCCACCCCTCCTCGACCACGTCGGCGACCTCGTCGGCCGCGGTCGCAGAGAGGGTCGGCACCCGAACGGTCACCGCGAACCGGACTCGGCCGTCCGCGGCTGGCTCGACCCGAACCTCGGCGTCGAAGGGGGTCGTCTCCGCCGTCCAGACGCCGTCGCCCGCGGGCTCGAAGGAGCCGTGATCCGCGAACGCGCGGCGGACGCGGTCGGGGAGCTCGCCGCCGCCGGTCCCCCGACCGGTCGCTCCGTCGCCCTCGTCGCCGCCGATCCCGCCGTCGTCCTCGGCTTCGGTCTCGCGTTCGCTCATACCGGATCGGAGGCGACACGCGAGTAAAAGCGCGTTGCGTCGGGGATGCGACTCGGGCCGGGGATGCGGCGCTCCGTCGCCGCCGACGGCGGCGCCCTCGTCACCGGTAGTGGCACGCCGGGCCGGTACTGGTGCGCCTTTGTATCCGGACCGACGAGAGGGGATATGGCTGAGCAGTTCCGCTCGACGGAGGCGCTGATCGACGCGCTCGCGGACGTCTCGTTCGACCGCCCGCCGGCGCTCGTCAGCAACGCACACGTGACCGGACTCGGCGTCGCCCGCGCGCTCGACGCCCACGACGTCCCGGTGATCGCGCTCGACCGCCCCAGCGACGGCGCAAGCGGGACCGAGAGCGGCGGGGCGGGAAGCGACGGCACCCGCCGCCACGACGGGCTCGCTCCCCCCTCGGACGCGGTCGACTTCGCGGGCGCGGTGACGTACCCGCTCGACGACCTCGACGGGTTCCGCGAGGACGTGGAGGCGATCGTCGACGCGATCGGCCGCGAGGCGGTCGCGTTCGGCTGCATGGACGAGTGGGCGCTGGCGTACGCGCGGGCCAACCCCGAGGGCGTCCGTCTCCCCTTCGCCGGGGTCGACACGCTCGACGACGTGTTGAACAAGTCGGAGCTGTACGCGACCTGCGAGGCGCTCGGCGTGCCGTACCCCGAGACGTACCGGCTCGCGGAGACGGCGGACGCGGCGACGGGATCGCCCGAGCCCGACGCCACGCTCGACGAGGCGGCCGAGGCGCTCGGCTTCCCGCTCGTGGTGAAACCCGAGCTCAAGCGCGACTTCGAGGAGGCGTTCGGCACCAACGTGCTGGAGGTCGCCAACCGCGAGGAGTTCGCGGACGCGGTCGGGGCCGCCGCCGAGGAAGGGATCGCCGTGATGGCCCAGAAGCGCGTCGACATCGCGACCGGGCGGGACCACTCGCTCGCGTCGTACGTCCCGCCCTCGGGCGTCGAGGACGCGCTCGCGGTCGTCGGCAACGCCGCGGTGCGATTCCCCCAGCAGTTCGGCACCTCCTGTCTGGTGGAAACGGCGGACGAGCCTGACATCGAGGCGCGCGCGCTGGCGGTGCTCGACGACGCCGGCTACCACGGGATCAGCGAGTCGGAGTTCGTGTACGACGACGACCGCGGGGAGTTCCTCCTCCTCGACGTCAACACCCGCCCGTGGAAGTGGATCGGGATGCCGGTCGCCGCGGGCGCGAACCTCCCGATGGCGGCGTACGCCGCGGTCACCGACGCCGAGTACGAGTCGCCGGGGATCGAACCGACGCGGTGGGTGTACCTCCGCGACTACCTCGCGCTGCTCGCCGGCGACGACGCGTTCTGGGACCAGCTCTCCGCCGACGACTGGCGGCGGCTCGTCTCCGGCGACTTCGAACGCGGGGGGAACCTGACGACCGGCGTCTACCGCCCCTCGGACCCCGCGCCGGCCGCGAAGCTGTTCGAGACGGAGTTCGTCGACCGCGACTACTACTGCGCCTGCTGAGGGCGCTCCGCGCGTTCCTCGTCGTGTCTGCGAACGAGCGATCCGACGTACCAGAACTTCAGGGCCATCGAGGCGGCTCCGCCGAGCGCCGATCGAACCGGGTTTCTCCGGTAGGCGGAAACGAACGCGTACCCCGTCAGCGGGACGTTGAGCAGGTTCAGCAGGTTCGGATACGACGGCCCGAGGACGCGCTCGCCGCGCTCTTCGACCCACCACTCCTCGGCGAGCACGACCCGCGTCATCCACGCGTCGTCGTCCTCAGGCGGCGAGAACAACACCGGGTTGACCAGCGTGAACGCGACGGCGGCGACGGCGAGCCTCCAGTTCCGGTGATACACCGCGTAGAGGAGGACGGGGAGCACGAGCACGCGGCTCCACCCGCTTTTCGGGTTCGAATGCCGCTCCCAGAACGATCGCTTGGCTCGTTCGACTACTCCCATATCCGATTTGAACCCCGCTCGGCACAAATGCGTTTCTCCCGGTCAGTCGCGGAGCGCCGTACGCGTCACAGAAGGACCGGATCGCGAAGTGCTCGCAGCAGGGATGCGGGGGAAGGGATTCGAACCACGGTCACTCCGCTCGCTGCGCTCGCTTCGTTCCCTGATTCGAATCCCTCCAGATCCGAGACGCGGCGCTCACGAGGTGTGAGCGCCGCGACATGCGGGGGAAGGGATTCGAACCAACGAAAGACGGTCCGGGCCTGCGGCTCGCTTCGCTCGCCGGTCCGGGCTGCGACTTTCTGGGTTCGAATTCGTGGCCGTACCCGCTGCTCGCGGATTGCTCGCAGCGGGAATGCGGGGGAAGGGATTCGAACCACGGTCACTCCGCTCGCTACGCTCGCTTCGTTCCCTGATTCGAATCCCTTCGAGTCCGAGACGCGGCGCTCACGAGGTGTGAGCGCCGCGATATGCGGGGGAAGGGATTCGAACCCTCGAACCTCTACAGGAGCGGATCTTAAGTCCGCCGCTTTTGGCCAGGCTCAGCCACCCCCGCGCGGATTCGGATTCCGGCGGCGGGGTCAAACCCCTTTCGGATGCCGCGGCGACGCCCGAGATGCAACCGGGGGCCCCGCGGAGCCGGACGCCCCTACCAGTCCACCGAGAGCGTCCCGTCGCCGTGCGGGTCCGGCGCGATCTCCTCGTCGGTGCGGCGGTCGACGACGTGGATGACGCCCTGCTCCTTCTTCGCGGGACACACCTCGGCGGCCCGCACGTTCTCCTCTAATTCGTCCTCGCCGATGTAGTACGAGCGCGGCTTCGCCATCCCGCTCTGCACGTCCATCACCCAGTTGTCGGCGACCTCGGCGCACTTGCCCGCCCCGAAGCACTTGTTCGCCTCGAAGACGATCTTGTAGGGCTTCTCGTCGATCGGGGGTCCCTCACCGCCGATGTCGCTCGCGCGCAGCACCTCGTCGTCGGCGTCCGCCTCGTCGCTCATACCCGTGATCGACGCCGGCGGGACTTTCGTCTGTCGGTCGTTCTCGTCTCCCGGCCGCTCTCGACGCGAGGGTTAGCGAGGGTTAGCGAGGGTTAGCGATGCGCGTCGAGCCCGTCTTCGGGCGCCTCGACGATCTCGTAGCTCCCCTCGGTCCAGCCGTCCTCGACGAAGACGAAGACGCGGCCCCCGGCGATCTCGGGGTCGGCGATCACCTCGTTGCGCTGGCCCTCCCGCGCGACGATCACGCCGGGGAACACCTCGTCGCGCTCGCCGTCCTCGACCATGACGCGGCCGACGCCCGATTCCTCCAGGATCTCGTCGTCGGTGTTGTAGTCGTTGACGTACGTCATCACGCCCTCCGTCTCCGTCGGGTCCGTGACGAGCACGTGCGTCTCCTTGCCGGGACCGGCGGTCACCGACCCCTCGACGGCGTCCGGGACGCCGCGGTAGAGGGTGGTCCGGCCGTCGAGGTACTCGACGACCACGCCCTCCTCTCGGAGGTCGATCCCGATCGACGTGGGGGGAACGTCGCTGCGTGACGGTGCTGACATACGCGCCGTTCGGTGCGCGCGCCTCAAAAGGGGCGCGCTCGGCGGCCGCGCCTCGGTCCTTCAGAACCGAGAATCGGGGATACCACATTTAAGGTCCCTCCGCCGGGAGGGGATCCCATGCAACGGACGCGACGGGGCCTGTTGGGTGTCGGCGCCGCCGCAGTCGTCGGGCTCTCCGGGTGTCTCGGCGTCGAGGGCGTCGAGTACCCCGACGCGGCCGCCGAGGACCCGCCGAACGCGGACAACGGAGACGACGGCGCTAACGGCGGAAGCGACGAGGGCGACGAGCAGGTCGACGGCGACGGTCCCGGACAAGTCGTAAACGAGGCGCTCGCGGCGGCGACGCGGAACGTCGTCGACGACGCCGTGTGGTTCGCGGCCGAGTACCCGTCGGCGGTCGAGACGTATCGGAGCGCGATCCGAAATGTGGTCGCCGAGATCGACGCCGTCCGGAACGCGGCCGACGAGACCGACGCGGTGACCGTCGAGATGGCCGACCGGCTGGACGAGGCGGGCCGCGAGGCCGCCGACACCGCCGCCGGCGCGCTGGAGCCGCACTTCCACCCCCGCTCCCGGATCGTCTCGCGGACCGAGCGCCACGTCGGGAAGCTCCGGACGTTCGCCCCCCGCGGCGACGTCGACCGCTTCCTAGAGGAGCTCTCGCGGATGCGCCGCGGCTTCGCCGCCGTCGGCACGGCCACCTACGTCGATGAGGTGTTCTCTCGCGAACCGATCCACAACCGGCTCTTGAACCGCCTGCTCTACCCGCTCCCGGACGGCGGCGACGAGGACCGCCGGCGGATCCGCGGCGGGACCTTCGTGGAGATCGGGCTCGCGAGCCGCCGCTTCTCGGCGTTCGCGCACGAGCCGTACGACGACGAGGAGCACGACCGCGACCGGATCCCGCAGATCTACGGGAGCGCGTTCGGGGCGGCCCGCCGCGAGGAACTGCGCGCGCGCCTGGGGCCGATACCGCGCTCGGAGGACCGGACCGAGGAGCTGTTCGTCGCCTTCGCGACCCGCCCCGAAGCCGGCGGCCGCCCGAGTCAGACGTTCGAGGGGTGGGCTCACGAGCTCGACGGCGTCCCGGTGTACGTCCAGCGGTACCCGGACGCGGCGACCGCGAGCGACCGGCTCAGCGAGGCGATCGCCGCCGCCTCGACCGAGGGGCTCGCGCCGATCGACCCCGACGCCACCGCGGCCGGATCCGACTTCACCGGGAACGCGACGGTCGAGGGGGACGGCGACGAAGGCGGCGGGAGCGGCGAAGAGGGCGGAAGCGCCGAGGGCGACGGAGGCGATCGAGAGCCCGCGTATCGGGGGCCGACCCGCTGGCACCGCCTCTACCACCACGAGGCCGAGGGCGAGCGGTACGGGTATGACGAGCACGCCGGCGTCCAGTACGGCTACGTGGTGCAGGCCGGCGAGTTCGTGCTCGCGACCGGCTTCTCGGGCGACGCGTGGGAGGAGCGAACGGGCTGGCAGGGACGACTGGCGGACGGGTGGGTGGTCGTCTGATGAACGGAAACGGAGTCGGTCTCACGGCGGCGGTGTTCGCGGTCGTCGGCCTCGGGGTCGGTCTCGTCGCTGCCGCCGCCACCGGGTGGGCGGAGGCGGCGCTCGCCACGGCGGCCACCGGCGAGACCGCGCGCTTCGGTCCGGTGTTCGTCGCGCAGTCGTACCTCGCCGTCACCGCCACCGCCCTGCTCTTCGCGCCTCTGCTCGCGGGCGTGCTCGGCGTCCTCGTCGGGTCGCGGGCGTACGACGCACAGGAGGCGGCCGCGACCTGCGGGCTCGGAGGCGGGCTCGGCGCGCTGGCGTACGGACTCGTTGTCGTCGTCCTCATCGTCGCGTCGCAGGGAGAGGCGGCGACGCAGGCTCACGGGATCGCGGACGCGTTCGGATCGATACTCACGACCGCGGTCGTCGCCGCCGTCGTCGGCGCGGTGACCGGCGTGCTCGGGTCGGTGACGGGATGACCACGTCGACTCGAACGTTCGCCGGTCTCGACCGCGGGACGTCCCGGCGTTCTCCTTCACATTTAGGGCGCTCGACGACGTGGGGGTCGTCATGACGCCCTCGCTCCGCCGTCGACGCCTGCTGGCCGCCGCAGTTCCCGGCCTGCTCGCCGGCTGTCTCGTGGAGTCGAGCGAGGACGCGGGGGAAGCCGGAGACGAGACCGGAACTGCCGCGGGCGACACCGGAGGCGACACGGGTGGCGACGGCGACTCCCTCTCGGAGGGGGGCGACTCCGCCGTCGAGCAGGCGGACGACGAGAGCCCCCCGAAAGAGGTCGGCCCCGACGGCTCCGGCCTCGTGGTCACGAACGTCGACGTGCTCGGCGTGACCGACGGCGGCTACGAGACGACGGTTGAGGCGCGACTCACCGTCGAAAACGCCGGGCGGTTCACGTACGGTACGGTCCTCTTCCGCGTCGACACCTACGCGACCCGCCCGAACTCCAGCGAGCGGGAGGCGGTCGGCTACGCGTACTCGCGTGAGAGATACTCGTCCGGCGACCGGTTCGCCGACGGGACCGAACGGTTCACGGTCGAAATCTCGTTCCGGAGCCGGGAGACCCGAGCCCGAGCCGACCAGGACTGGTACGAGGTCGACGCCGCGGTCCGGCGCGCGGAGCCGGTCTGAGTCGGGGGCGCTCCACGCCGCCCCGCCCCTCGACCGCCGCGAGACACTCGCCGTAATCGCTACCTCTTTGTCCTCGCTCGCGAGCCGTGAGTGCATGGAGGGACGGGCAGCGGCGCTCGGCGCCGGAACCGTGTTGAACGCGCTCGCGACAGGTACCGGCGCGGCCTTCGGCATCGACGTCGAGACGCGCGCGACGGTGACGCTCGACCCGGATGCCGACGGCGTGCGCGGCTCGATCGCCGAAGACTCCGAGGCCGACACTGCCCTGATCGAGCGCTGCGTCTCGCTCGCGACCGAGCGCTGGGGCGACGGCGAGGGCGGCACCGTCCGAACCGACAGCGACGTGCCTCTCGCGGCCGGTCTCAAAAGCTCCAGTGCGGCCGCCAACGCGACGGTGCTCGCGACCTGCGACGCGCTCGGGCTGACGGTCGGCGACGACCCGGACGACCCCGCGATCGACCTCACCCGTCTCGACGCCTGTCGGCTCGGCGTCCGGGCGGCGCGCGACGCGGGCGTCACGGTCACGGGGGCGTTCGACGACGCCACCGCCTCGATGCTCGGCGGCGTCACCGTCACCGACAACGGCGCCGACGAACTGCGCTCGCGCGAGGCCGTCGACTGGGGCGTCCTCGTCTGGACGCCCCCCGAGCGCGCCTACAGCGCGGACGCGGACGTGGCCCGCTGCGAGGCCGTCGCGCCGATGGCGGACCTGGTCGCCGACCTCGCGCTCGGCGGTCGGTACGCGGAGGCGATGACCGTCAACGGGCTCGCCTTCTCCGCCGCGCTCGGCTTCGACGCCGACCCCGCGGTCGAGGCGATGCCGCACGCGACCGGGGTGTCGCTGTCGGGCACCGGTCCGAGCGTCGTCGCCGTCGCGGACCCCGACGACCCCGAGACGGACCTCGATCCGGTCGCCGACGCGTGGGGCGACCGGCCCGGAACGCTACGCCGAACGACGACGAGAAACGACGGTGCGGCCGTCGAGTGATCCCACTACCTACCAATGAGTGATACACCGAACTCCGAGGACCGAAGCCTCGACGAACTGCGACGCGAGATCGAGGACATCGACCGCGAGATTGTGGAACTGATCGCCCGTCGAACCTACGTCGCCGACACAGTCGCGGCCGTGAAAGACGAGCGCGACCTCCCGACGACCGACGAGGGACAGGAGGAGCGCGTGATGGAACGGGCCGGCGAGAACGCCGAGCAGTTCGACGTCGACGCCAACCTCGTGAAAGCGATCTTCCGGCTGCTGATCGAACTGAACAAGGTGGAGCAACGGGAGAGTCGCTAGAGTTCCCTCAGACCGAGGCTGTATTCGAGTGCCTCGTCGACTTCCTCCATACGGGACGCCGGCACTGAGCCGAGACTGGTATTAATACGATGCTCGATGGACACCGTGCGAATCTGACTACAGAGAGCGACCGAGTCCTCTCGGAGCGGAGACTCGGCAGCCGAGACGAGTACCTCGAACGGGTACAGTTCGTCTCCTCGCGAGGTCGTAAACGGGACGACGATGGTCGTCGGCGCGTTCTCGTTCCCAACGTTGTTTTGCACGACTAGACATGGTCGTGTTCCTCGTTGCTCGGACCCCTCCGTCGGGTCAAGCTCGACGATGACGATGTCTCCGCGGCGAACGTCCATCGATTACCACTCGGGAACATCACCGAGGTACTCGTCGGCCTCGCGAGACACACCGTCCATCTCCTCCGCGAGGGCTTCGGATTCTGCTGCGCGTCGTCGGTACCCCTCAGCGAGTTCCTCACGGGACAGCGGTTTTTCGATGGTGATTTTCCCGTCCTCTTCGTGAACCAGTACCTCGTCTCCGCCGCGGATACCCAGTTTCTCTCTCAGTCCTTTCGGGAGGGTGACTTGCCCCCGTTCACCGACCTTACGTTCTTCGCCCTGGCTCATGAGTGTTCATATCATATTCATATGTAACTTCTTTTCGCTCGGAGAAGAGACCCGATCGGACGCGAGCATGACACCCGTCTGACTGGATTTTATGTGGGTTGCCGTGGTCTTTGGTATCTAGTCCCATGATCTCCGACCTCCCCGTAGAGAGCGTGAACGGCCAAGACGAGTGGAACTGGAACGAGCGGCGGGCCGATCGAACGACGCCGAGCGCGTCGGGCGGCGACGCGGATCGACGGCCCACCGGGACCGAACGCTCCGCCCATCCGGATCGGACCGTCGACGCGCACTGCGAGATCCGACGGCTCGAAGTGGAGATCGGCGCGCTCGAAGCGGAGCTCGAACAGACCGAGAAGCGCCTGAAACACGTTACCGAGCGGTACGAACGCCTCCTCGCCAGGAAGAATCAACAGCTCGCCGAGCAGACGGAGTCGACCGTGCAGCATTCTCCCCGCGTTACGCTCCGTGCGGTTCTCTCTCGACTGATCCCCGGTAACTGGTGAGTTTATGCGGCGGCGACAGCCTCACTCGTCGCGGATCGACCCGCGCTCGGCGAGCCGACGCGCAGTCTCGCTGAGTCCCGGCCCGCTCCGGTCCCCCTCAGCGCTCGCTGCGGGCTCTCCGTCCGCGTCGCCCTCGCTCCCTTCGCCGTCCGCCCGCTCCGAATTCTCCACGAGACCGTCGAGGATCGAGTCCGCGTCGGGCGTGTCGGCCTCCCCGTCGGTGCGGTCGTCGCCGTCGGCGACATCACCTCCGGTGACCGTCGCGGGATCGGCGTCCGGCGGGTAGCTCCGCTCGGCCGGCGGGACGAACGCGGTCTCGACCGCGCGGACGATCTCGCGGACGCTCTCCTCGTCGAGCCGGTCGGCGTACGCCTCGCGGATCAGGTCGGGAACGGCGTAGGCGTAGTGGCCCCGACCGGCGTGGCGGATGAGCCCCGCCCGCCGGATCGGGCGGTGGCGGCTGTACGCGTGGCCGGAGTCGCCGTCACCCCCGGCGTCGATGTGGGCGGCGACGGGGTCGCTGACGCCCTCGCGGCGGTAGTGTCGGAGCATCCCCTGCGAGAGTTCCGGGAGCGCCTCGATCCGGCTTCGGAGCTCCTCGATGACGGCCTCGCGGGTACCGAGTTCGACCGCGTCGTCGAACCGAAGCGCGCTCTCGGCCACGTCGGCGCGCGTGACCGGGTCGACGTCGTCGACGGGAGGGTCGTCGTTCGGGGCGTCCTCGATCGAGGAGTCGGCGTCGCCCCCTCTCGTGACGGCGTCCGCGTCCCCATCGACCTCGATGTCCCCGCCGGCGTCCGAGGTCTCCGGTTCGGTCGCGTCCCCATCGCCAGCCTCGGTCGCGGCGACCGCCTCGTCGTAGGATTTGAGCACGGACTGGTCCCGGTCCCCGCCGTCGCCGCCTTCTCGGCCGGCGGCTGTGGACTGCCCGCTTCCGCCGCGGTAGGGCGCCTCGGCCTTCCCGAGGAGCGCCTGCGCGAACTGGTCGGCCATGTTGCTCAAGTCGCGCGCCTCCTCCAGCTCGCGTTCGAGGTCGGCGATCCGTTTATCCTTCTTCTCGAGCTCCTGCCGGAGGTCGGCGATCTCGGACTCGCGGCGCTCCTTCTCGTCGGAGATCGACTGGAGCTCGCCCACGAGGTCGCTGGAGACCGACTTGAGCTCCGGGCGCTCGAAGTCGTCGAGGCCGGGCGTCGCGCCCGCGTCGAACGTCTCCTTGCGGTGGAACTGGATCCGGCGGATCGACTCGTCCCAGTCGGTCATCAGGAAGGCCTCGCCGTCGCCGAGATCCTCGACGGCGCTGGCGTACTTCGAGCCGAGGATCCGCCCGACGACCTTCGTGTCGTTGTCCCACGTGAGCCGGTGCCAGCAGAGCCAGTCGCACTGGGTGATGAAGTCCTTCTTCACGTCGGCCGGGCGCTGGCTGATCCCGACGATTCCGAGGCCGTGTTTCCGGCCGCGCTTGCCGACCTTGATCAGCATCTTCCCCGTCTCGTCCATCCCGCCGCCCTCGGGGATGTACTCGTGGCACTCCTCGACGACGAGCAGGAACGGCTTCTTGAGGCGCTTCTCCTTCGCGAACAGCTGTTTGACGACCTCCAAGAGCAGCTCGTTGGCCGTCTCCTCCTCCAGGTAGCCGGAGACGTCGAGGATGATCGGGACGTTCTGTTCCAAGGCCAGATTGGCGAGCTTCTCCGCGTGTTCCGGAGAGACGACGATGTCGCACTCGTCGTCGGCGCCGGCGTGGAGGATCTCGTACTCCTCCTTGAGGCCGTAGTACTCCCCGTCGGTGTCGACGATCATCACGGGGAACCCGTTGTCGAGGAGGTTCTCGATGACGACCGACGCCGTGTTGCTCTTGCCGGATCCGCTTTTGCCGGTGATAAAGGATCGGCCGGTGAGCACGTCGACGACCGGGAGCTCCACCGGCGACCCCGGTTCCGCCGTCGCGTCGCCCCCGATCCCCTCGCTGACGTCCGCGACGTGGATCGCCTCCTGCTCGGTCATACCCGTGACAGGTACCGCCCGCCCCATAAACTATCGGCTCGGGCGGCGCGTCCGAGACGAGACCGATGTGCGGTCTCCGGTCGACGCTCCCCGCAAGACGTATGTCGGTGCCGGGAAACCGTCGAGTCGTGAACACCGACAACAGCCTCCTCAACGCGGCTATCGGTGCGGTCGCGACGATCGGCCTCTCCTTCACCGGGATCTCCCCGGTCCTCGGCGGCGCGCTCGCGGCGTACCTCGAAGGCGGCGAGACCGGCGACGGGCTCCGGGTCGGTGCGCTCTCCGGACTGATCGCGTCGCTCCCGCTCGCCGCTATCGTCGTCTTCGCTCTGGCCGTCTTCTCGTTCGGCGGTGACCTCGGCGTCGCGATCGGAGGCGGCCTGCTCGTGCTCGCGATCGTGGCGATCGCCGTCGGATACACCGTGGCGCTGAGCGCGCTCGGCGGCGTTCTCGGGGTCTACTTAAAAGACGAGCTGTAGCGCTCCGGAAGCGACGCTTGGCGAGCCGCCTCAGTGCTCGCCGCCCGTCCCGCGCCGGTCGGAGTCCAGGTCGATGTCGAGGTCGTCGAGCAGCTCCTCGGCTTCCACGCGCTTCTCCTGGTGGTCCTCGAGGAACTCCCGCATCAGTTCGGCCGCCTGCTCCTTACAGCCGCCGCAGAGGCGCTCGCCGTTGACGCACTCGGAGTAAACGGTCTTGGTCAGCTCGTCGTCGTCGCCCGCGAGCAGGTAGGCGTACAGCTCGTAGACCGGGCACTCGTCGGCCTCGCCGCCGAGTTCGCGCTGCTCCTCGGCGGTGTCGCGCCCGCCGGTCGTCGCCGCCCGGACCTTGTCGTAGCCGTCCTCGGGGTCGTCGAGCAGCGAGATGTGGCTCGCCGGGATCGACGAGGACATCTTCCCGCCGGTGAGCCCGGTCATGAAGCGGTGGTAGATCGAGGAGGGCTGGCGGAAGCCGAACCCGTCGTGGTCGATCTCGACTTCGCGGGCGACCGACTCGGCCTCGCCGCGAGTGAGGTCGAAGGCGTCGACGTGGCCCTCGAACACGCGCTTCTCGCCGTCGACGGCCCCGATCAGCGCCTCGAACGCCTCCTCGGTGGCGTTGCGGTCGAAGAAGCGCACGCGGGGGCGGAGCGGCTCCTTGCCGCCCGCGCGGAGCTTGTCGAGGGCGGTGGTTTTGGCGGCGGCGAGGTCGACGGCCTCAGACTCCGTCTCCGGTGGCTCGTAGTCGGCGAGCCACGCGGCGGCGTCCTCGCAGCGCACGTCGGCGTCTGCGTCGCCGTCGCTGTCGTCACTCCCGTCGCCCCCGCCCGCGAGCGCGTCGTAGGCGGCCCGGACGAGCTGACGCTCGTCGTCGTCGAGCTCGAAGGAGGCGAACGCCTCGGTCACCTTGAAGTAGCGCACGCGGGTCGCCAGGTCGCGCGTCAGCCGGACGTGGGGGTCCTGGTCCGGGCCGACGGGGATGACGGTGGGCTTCGGCTCGTCGACGAGCTGCGGGTAGAGGATGTCCGCGGTCTGGGTGATCACGCTCTGCATGTGCGAGATATTGGTCTCGCCGTCGAACCCGTAGATCGCCTCGAACTCCGAGAAGTTCGCCTTCGACCCGAGTTCGAACCCCAGGTCCTGCACCTCGCGGTTGTCCGACTGGCGGTAGATCTCTCCGTCCTCGGCGTCGAAGCCGAGCGCGAGGAGGCTCAAGAGGTAGTTGCGCGCGTGCTCGTCGATCTCGTCCCACGACATCCCCCGGGCGGAGTGGGCCTCCAGGTCGGCGATCAGGCCGAACGCGTCGCCGCCCTGCCGCTGGTGCCAGATGATCTCGTCGAACACGAGCTTGTGGCCGATGTGGGGGTCGCCGGTGGGCATAAAGCCGGAGAGCGCGGCGAACGGCTCGTCGTTCGCCATCGCCTCGGCGACCGCGTCGTACTCGCGGTGTCCGAAGATGACGCCGCGGCGCATCAGGTAATGCGGGTCGACCACGTCGTCGGCGACGTCGTCGAACGCCTCGATGCCGAACTCCTCGAACAGGTCCGCGTAGTCGCCGACCGACGCCGACCCCCACGGGTCGAGCGCGACGTCCTCGGTCGGTTCCGCGCGCTCGGTCCCGCCGTCCGTTCGGGGGGTGTCCTCGTCCATACGTCTCCTCCAGTCGGTCGACGCAAAAACCGTTCGCTTGCGCGAGAGGGAGTGCCACGCCGCCGGACGCAGCCGGATGGCACCAGTCGACGCGCCGCCGAACGGGAGCGACGGGGAGAGGAGAGCGTCCCGCGGTCCCGCGTTCCCACCGAGCGACCGAGAGGCCGTACCGTTATTTAACACCGGACCGAACGATCGACCATGTACGACGACCTACTGGTGCCGACCGACGGGAGCGAGGCGGTCGACCGCGCGCTCGAACACGCGATCCGGCTGGCGAGCGACCACGACGCGACGATTCACGCGCTGTACGTCGTCGACCGACGCATCGCCACCGCGAGCTCCGGGGAGCTCCACGACGAGGTCGTCGCCGACCTCGAATCGCAGGGGGAGGCGGCGGTCGGTGCGGTCGCCGACCGCGCCGAGGAGGCGGGCGTCGACGTCGAGACCCACGTCGTGGAGGGGACCCCGGACACCGAGATCGTCGACTACGCCGACGAGCACGGGATCGACGTGATCGTGATGAGCCCCGAGGGGAAGTCGCCCCGCGAGCGGATCCGGTCGCTCGGGAGCGTCTCCGACCGCGTGGCCGACGACGCGAGCGTTCCGGTGTTCCTGATCAAGTAGCCGTTCGATAGTCCTGATCAAGCAGCCGTTCGATAGTCCTGATCAAGCAGCCGTTCGATAGTCCTGATCAAGCAG